>ENA-OZGV01000035-OZGV01000035.1-human-gut-metagenome-genome-assembly--contig:-NODE-35-length-84142-cov-17.154768_pt1 | contig 84142 bp, 70 predicted proteins | sample MGYA00245120_ERZ653665 | MGnify/ENA primary metagenome ERZ653665 (study PRJEB26926, sample SAMN06165250) | human gut metagenome | biome: ENVO:00009003; feature: ENVO:2100002; material: ENVO:00002003... | reverse complement strand
TGACAAACTTTTCAAAGAACTCATTTTATTTACTGCCAGAGCCGCTTAGGCTTGGCGAATTTTTAACGAACTATTGCCATGTAAAATTGTGGCAGTAAATCATTGTTTCCTTTGGCTGAGCAATACAAAAACATTACCTTTGAAAAAAGAATAAACCTATTAAATAAAAAATAATGGAACAAGGTGTTTGGCAGGAGATTGAACAGCTGTACCAACAATTTCAGCAACTTGGTATTAGTGAAGCGGTGGACTATGAGAAGTACTACCTCTATTCTCTTATTACCCATTCTACTGCAATTGAGGGCTCAACACTCACCGAAGTGGAGGCACAAATGCTTTTCGATGAAGGCTTGACTGCTAAAGGGAAACCTTTGGTGTATCATTTGATGAATGAAGACTTAAAGAAGGCATACGACTTTGCTAAAGAGGAAGCCAAACGAAAAGAATCAGTCACACCGGTGTTCTTACAGAGATTGAATGCCATGTTGATGCGTACGACAGGCAGTATCTATAATGTGATGGGTGGTTCTTTTGATTCATCCAAGGGAGAGTTCCGCTTGTGTGGTGTTACAGCTGGTATTGGTGGCCGTTCTTATATGAATTATCAGAAAGTTCCTGCCAAAGTTGAGGAACTTTGCGTTGTATTGCAGGAAAAGCAGAAGGATGTAAGAACATTTCGGGAGCAATACGAATTAAGTTTCAATGCTCATCTTAATCTGGTGACTATTCATCCGTGGGTAGATGGTAACGGAAGAACAGCCCGACTGCTGATGAATTACATTCAGTTCTGTTGCAACCTCTTTCCGGCTAAAATATTTAAAGAAGACAGAGAAGAATACATTTCGGCCTTATGGCAATCGCAAGAAGAAGAAACTAATCAGCCTTTTTTAGATTTTATGGCTGGTCAGTTAAAAAAGTCCCTCTCTTTGGAGATTGAACGCTTTAAGACTTCTCAAAAGAAGATTTTTAATTTTATGTTTTAGCTATATGTGTTATGTTTTTGATACATAACATATATCCTAGGCTAGGATTCAATAATCTACTCCGATAATTACCCGCTTGTATCTGGTTAGTGAAGGTGTGCCGTTGTCTGATACCTCACAAATGAGATGGATAGTATCTCCTGGCTGTGCATTTTGTACTAGTGAGTGCTTTCTATGTTTTTCACTTACAAATTTAATGTATTTTTAATGCCTGTCAAATCTCATTGCAAATAAACAAAAATCCCTCTACCTTTGAGCCTGGTAATTTTAGTATTAAAGCCTATGAAAACAGAATATGAAAAAATGCGCAGTCAGGAGCTCTATTATTTTTCCGACCCTGAAATACATGCCAGTCTGGTACACGCCAAGAAAGTTTGTGCCCGTTTGTGCTCCATGACCATTTGTGATGAAGACTACCGTCAGGTGATAGAAGAACTGATTCCCGGTATTCCGCAAAGCACTACCATCTGTCCGCCTTTCCATTGTGACCATGGTACAGGTATCATTTTAGGGGAAAATGTGTTTATGAACTATGACTGTATCATGCTCGACGGAGGCTATATCCGTATCGGGAAACATACCCTGATAGGTCCCCATTGTCAGTTCTATACTCCTCAGCATCCCATGGATTATGTGGAGCGCCGTGAAGAAAAGGAAACCGCCTATCCCATTACGATAGGGGAGGACTGCTGGTTGGGCGGAAATGTGGTAGTATGTCCGGGAGTGACCATTGGCAATCGCTGTATCATTGCAGCAGGTAGTGTCGTAACCAAAGATATTCCCGATGATTCTCTGGCAGCCGGCATACCTGCAGTAGTAAAAAGAAGTCTGAAGAAATAACCTGAATCTCACCAGATATAGTTTTCAGATGCTTCTGTGAATACTCCATTTTGTCTTGTTATATTCTCTGTTTCACAGTGCGGGATTTGTATCCCACACTGTGAAATATATATCCCACACTGTGGTTTTTGTATCCCACAGTGTGAAACAGAGAATTTGTTATTGGCGAATGACTTTTTTCGTAGGGAGATTTCTGTTTTTGTTTAGATTCTTTTGCATTTTTATGTTTGGTATAAATGAAAAAAATTAACTTTGCGCAAAACCAATCTTCGAACTATGGATGCAAAACTCTTTTTAATGGCTGGTTGTCTGGCTGGAATCGTTTCTGCATGTGTGCATGAGAAATCAGATGATGCGTCTGATATACAAAAAATTGTGCATGCACTTGTGCTTGAGGCTGACAGCTTGATGCAAAGTGATTCTTTGTTTTGGAATCGGCCAATTGACAAGTCGCATCCGCAAGTATGCATCCATGACTCACTTATACGTCACAAACTGGACAGTGCGATTGCTTTGCATCCTGACAAGCAGACTTATCTGTTGAAATATCGTTATTTGTTGCAGAGCTGGCGCCTGCAGGAAGTATTGGACTTATTGCGTGAAATGGATGGATGTATGAGCGATTCCATGTCGTCCGAATTGCTGCACCTGAAAGCTGTACTCGAAGATTATAAGGGAGATACACTTACCGCCCGAAGAGATTTCCTGCGAGCTGATTCTGCCTATACAATAAAAATTCAGCAGGCAGCACAAGATTCTCTGATGTATGGTTTTGCCCGAATCGAAAAAGCACTGAATCTTTCACTGATGCAAAATGATTTCCGTCCGTTTCAGGAGGAAATCGCGTTTTATGAGCGGGTACATTCTTCCCCCATCAATGGGATAGAACAATGGAAACAAATAACAGATAAAGCCGTCTATTATCGGAAAATGTTTGAATAAATTGAATTTACGCTATAACACACAGATGGAAATTACGGAACGAATTATCATAGAGCAACTGAAGCAAGGTAACGAAGAGGCTTATAAATACCTCTATCGTCATCATTATGCCTTGTTGTGTCATATAGCGCGTGAATATGTGGGAGATGATTTTTTGGCTGAAACGCTGGTGGGAGATGTCGTTTTTCATCTGTGGGAAGTACATGAGACACTCGACATTCAAGTTTCCTTGCGCAGTTACTTGGTGCGTGCCGTGCGGAATCACTGCATGGATTACCTGTCTTCTAAGAAAGAACGTACGGAAGTGGCTTTTTCTGCTATTCCGGAAGAAGGAGAGATGCGTTATCTGCTCTCGGATGATTATCCTTTGGGAAGTTTGCTGGAACATGAACTGGAAGAAGAAATTCATCATGCCATCCGGAATTTGCCGGAAGTTTGCCGGAAAGTTTTTATCAAAAGTCGTTTCGAGGGGAAAAAATACGAAGAAATCGCTACAGAGCTGAATATTTCTGTTAATACAGTTAAGTATCACATAAAGAGTGCATTATCATCACTTTATTCAGAACTCGGGAAATATTTGATTATCCTGATTTTATTTTTTTCGCCTTTCAAGTAAAAAAATTACGTTTTTCGCCTACCCGCTCAGGCGAAAATTTCGTCTCACCTATAGAAACCCTGAAAATGGAAGAAAGAAATTCACATATCAACGAACTGATTGCCGCTTTTCTTAGTAAAGGTCTGAGCAAGGAAGCACGCGAAGAACTGGACGTATGGATTGCCAGTTCTGAAGAAAACCGACGTTATTTCATGCAGCAGCAGGAAATCTGGTTTTCTGCCGTACAGAAGGAAGAACGTACGCGCTACGATGCCGACCGCGCTTTTGAAACCTTCCGGAAACGGGTGGCAGCAAGTACAGCTCAGAAGCAATCCAAGAAAGTCATAGGTTGGAAAACAATCTATAAATATGCAGCTGCTGTGTTGGTGGTAGGGCTTATTTCCTTCTTCTCTTACCGTCAGGGAGAAGGCAACTTGCAAAATGCGTTGACTCAGGTAGAGGTAGAAGCTCCTCTCGGTGCGCAGGCACGTCTTCGTTTACCCGATGGTACACTGGTAGTCCTGAATGCCGGTTCTCGTCTGGTCTATCCGCAGGACTTTGGAGTAGACAACCGTGAAGTGGAATTAAGTGGAGAAGGATATTTTGAGGTAGAGCGTAATGAGAAACTTCCTTTCCATGTACAGACTCCTTCTTTATCGATCAGAGTATTGGGTACCAAGTTTAATTTCCGTGACTATCCGAACGATGAAGAAGCTGTAGTTTCCTTGTTGGAAGGAAAAGTAGCATTAGGCAATCGTCTGCGGGCAGAAGCAGAGATGATTCTGCTTCCGAACGAACAAGTGACGTTGGATAAAGCGGAAGGCCGTATGACAAAAGAAGCAAAAGAAGTGAAGAAAGTTTTGGAATGGACTTCCGGTAAGTTGTTCTTTGATGAACTGCCATTGCCGGAAGTGGTGAAGATTTTGGAAAGAAGCTACGATGTACATATCACTTTTGCTACAGATTCTCTTCGGGACTTCTGCTTTTATGGATGCTTTGGCCGTGGTGAACAAGGCATAAAAGATATTTTGGAAGCATTAGAAAAAACCGGAAAAGTGCGCTATACGCAGAAAAACCGGGAAATAACCTTATATTAACCGATTGTTAAACACACTAAAACCTTAAAATTATGCAGAAAGTGGATACTTAAATTTAGTATTTGACGAAAGAACATAAAAAGCCGGAAGAAGGGGAAGTTCCTCCGGCAAATACCTTAGTTCTTTCTAACTTGTTAGTTTTTAAGATGTTTTCTAAGGAGTGCGGCAAAAGTAATAAAAACATTCCTTGTAAAACGCCTTTTATCAGAAGTTTTTAATCTTAAAATCTTAAATTTATGAATTACAGGAAAAAAGCCATGTTAATGGCCGGGGCTTTGCTATGCCTTAATTTAAGCTTGTACTCACAGAGTATATCGTTGAAAATGAGGAATGTATCGGTTAGGAATGCAATGACAGAACTTCAAGCCAAGAGTGGATATTCGTTCGTGTATATTGCAGGTGATGTGGATACAGATCGTACTATTTCTGTAAATGCCAGCCAGTTGAAGGAGGCAGTTGCCCAGATTTTGAAAGGGCAGAATGTTTCATATGAAATTCAAGGTAAAAATATTGTTATTAAAAAGGGAACACAGCAGGCTACTTCTAAAAAGAAGAGAAAAGTCAGTGGAACAGTAAAAGATGTAAATGGTGAACCAATTATTGGTGCTACTATCATGGAAGAAGGTACGACTAATGGTACGATTACTGATTTTGATGGTAACTTTGTTCTGGAAGTAGCAGATGGTGCTGAGTTGGATATTTCTTATATTGGGTATCAGACTCAAAAGTTACAAGCTAAATCAGGAAAGGCTTTAGCTGTGACATTAAAAGAAGATTTGGAAACCTTGGATGAAGTGGTAGTCGTTGGTTATGGTACCCAGAAAAAAGTATCTGTAACAGGCGCAATGGCAAGTACGAAAGGTAGTGATTTGGCAAAAGTGCCAACTGCTAATATTACAAATACCTTAGCAGGCCGTTTGCCTGGATTGATTTCTTATAATAGAAGCGGTGAGCCTGGATATGATGATGCTGGTTTGTTGATTCGTGGAGCAAGTACGACGGGAGATTCATCTCCATTGATTGTGGTGGATGGAGTGGCCGATCGTGCCGGAAGTTTAGGACGAATAGATCCTAATGATATTGAAAATATTACGATTTTGAAGGATGCATCTGCAGCTATTTATGGTTCTCGTGCTGCCAATGGTGTTATATTGGTTACCACGAAGCGTGCTAAGTCAGAAAAATTCACAGTGAATTATAATGGAAACATAGGTATTAGCTCTCCTACTATATTACCCGAAATGTGTGATTCATGGCAGTATGCAGAATTGATAAATGAAATTACTCCGGATACTTACTCTCCTGAGGATATTCAGAAGTTTAAAGATGGAAGTGATCCTGTGAATTATCCTAATGTAAATGCTTTTGATATATTATTGAAACAGGCTGTTCAAACTCAGCATAATGTTTCTGCTTCGGCAGGAGGTAAATACATTAGCTTCTATGCTTCTTTAGGTTATAAGTATCAGGATAATTATTATAAAAATAGTGCAAGTAATTATAGCCAGTATAATTTCCGTACAAATATTGACTTCACTCCTCATAAAAATGTAAAGATTGGTTTGAATGTAGCTTTTCGTCAAGAAGACCGAAATTCACCGATTACAGGTTCAGAAGACATTTGGCGTTATTTGATTAAATACAATCCCATGGTGAATATTTGGTTCCCTGGAACAAATTATGGCAATGTTTCTTCTAAGCAAGATAACTTCTCTCCAGCTACAGGATTGGATGGTACTACAGGTTATCAACGTGATAGACAATCATATTTAAATGCAGATTTGACTTTACACTGGGATTTACCGTGGATTACTGAAGGACTATCTGTTGATGCGGGATTATATGTAGACCGGGCTGATGCATTTTACAAGAAATTTGAGAAAAAGTATTATATGTATGAGCAAAGTGGAGATGAATATATAGCGAAAGAACAAGGCTCAAATATTCTTGACCAGAATATGAATCAGACTTTGGGTGTCACGATGAATGCACGTTTGAATTATAAACGTACGTTTAATGAGGTACATAATTTGAATGTTTTTGTAGCGTATGAACAATATCAAAGTCGTTATGATTACATGCAGGCAAGACGTCAGGACTTTATTTCAACAGCAATCGACGAGATTTTTGCTGGAGATATAAATAGTGCTACAAATGACGGTAAAGCATCAGAAACAGCACGAATGAACTATTTTGGTCGTTTGGACTATGATTATGCTGGTAAATATCTGTTCCAGTTCAACTGGAGATATGATGGCTCTGAGAATTTCCCTGCAGGTAAGCGTTTCGGTTTCTTCCCTGGAGTTTCTGTAGGATGGAGAGTTTCTGAAGAAAAGTTCTGGAAAGAAAATGTTTCATGGATGGATTATTTAAAGGTTCGTGCATCTTGGGGACAAATGGGTAATGATAAAGTGGATGCTTTTCAGTATTTGACAGCTTACACATTTGATAATCCGGCTATTTTAGGTGGTGGCATTGAAAGTGGACTTTGGCTTTTAAGAACTGCTAATCCTAATATTACATGGGAGGTTGCCAGTACTTACAATGTAGGTATTGAAACAAGATTCTTGAAATATTTTAATTTTGAGGCTGATTTCTTCAAAACAAAGCGAAACAATATTTTGGCCACTCGTAATGCGGCTATTCCAGAATACGCAGGTTTGACTTTGCCTGACGAAAATATTGGAATTTGTTCGAACATAGGAACAGAGTTGACATTAGGTTTTAGTAAACAACTGAATAAAGACTGGTCAATTATGGCTAGTGGTAATTTCACCTATAATCATAGTACAATTGATTTCATAGATGAACCAGAGGGAACTTTGGATTGGCAGAAGCGAACAGGGTTGTCTATTGGAACTGACGGAGATATGTATCTAATGTATGAAGCAGATGGTATTTTCCGCACGCAAGAAGAACTGGACTCTTATCCTCATTTGGCTGAAGCTCGAGTGGGAGATGTTAGGTTCAAAGATGTTTATGAAGATGGTGTAATAGATGCTAAAGATAAGGTACGCCAGGATAAACCAGCTATACCTCGTATAATGTATGGCATAAACTTAGGAGCAAATTATCGAAACTGGAGTCTGAATATGTTATTCCAGGGAGCTGCACAGGTTTGGCAATATACATTTATGGAAGCAGGAACAATTGGAAACTTTACAAAAGACTTTTATGAAAACCGTTGGACTGAGAATAATATAAATGCAGAATATCCTCGGACGTATAATCGAGATGCTACTGTAACAGGAGGTGGAAACTATAGAAACACATTCTGGTTGAACAATGCGTCTTATTTACGTTTGAAGAGTATTGAGTTGGCCTATGACTTTCCAAAGAGTTGGTTAAAGAATACTCCTATATCTGCTGTTCGTCTTTCTTTAAGCGGATATAATTTGTTTACGATTACGGGTATTCGTAACATTGATCCGGAGACACAGGAAAATAGTCAGGGATGGGCTGCTTGGAATACTCCTCAGTCTAAAGTCTATAACTTTGGTATTAATGTAACATTCTAAATAAATGCGGTATGAAAAGATTTATTAAATATATATTGATGGGGATGCTGAGTGCCCCGGTTCTTTCTTCATGTTCTGATATTTTGGATAAAGCACCATTAACTGAAATTGGAGAAGATCAGTTGTGGGGGGACCCTGCATTGATACAGGCTTTTGTAAATTCTCGTTATAATCAGGTGGGACATGGATGGACTGAGTCTATGCAGAGTTCTATAGTGGATGAAACAGAGTTGACTTGGTTACGTGGTTGTGAAGTACATAATTTTGCGCGTGTAAGTTCCAGTGACTTAGGTCGAATGAATGGAGCTTGGTGGGGATGGGATAACCGTTCCTGGAGTACTAAATGGAATAATATTGCCAATTGTAATATTTTCTTTGAACGAATAGAAGATGCACCTTTTACTGATGCTGATTTAAAAGAACGTTTGAAAGGTGAAGTGCGTTTTATTCGTGCATTGGAGTATAATGATTTGATTACTCGTTGGGGTGGTGTTCCTTTGATAACTGAAAGTTATACTATTGATGATGTAGATAAGATAAAACAGCAGGTTCGTGCTTCCTATAAGGACTGCGTTGATTTTATGGTTGAAGAGCTGGATCAGGCTGCAAAAGAATTACCTGCAAGCTACTCTGGAGATGATTATGGACGTGCTACAAGTGTTGCTGCAAAAGCTTTAAAATCTCGTATATTGTTGTATGCGGCAAGTGATTTGATGAACGTAAATGTAAAGATGCCAGAAGTGGGCTATACCACTCCAGATCCTAAACGATGGGAGAAGGCTGCTACAGCAGCTGATGAAGCTTTGACAGAAGCTTTAAATAATGGTTATGGCTTATTGAAAACATCTTCTACTGTAACAGAAGACTTATCAGCAAATTATCAGAATATATTTTTGGATAATACATCAACAAATACAGAGGTTATATTTGCTCGTATGGGTACTGCCAGTAATCTAGGAGAAGGACTTTCTTCATTAGAGCAATATAATTATCCTAACGGATGGAATGGCTGGGGTGGAAACTGTCCTTTACAAGAGTTGGTAGATGATTACGAGATTGTTAAAAATGGGGTGGCTTCTCGCTTTGATTGGAATAATCCTGATGAGGCTGCCAGTCCTTACGAAAATAGAGACCCTCGTTTTTATGCAAGCATTTTATATGATGGTGCTCCTTGGAAAGAACGTACTGTAGAAACTTATTTTGATGTGGATGCTTCAGGAAAAGAAATAGGAGGAGGACGAGATACAAAATATGGTGTGGATAACTGGAATACTTCTCCTACGGGATATAACTTGAAGAAATTCTTAGATGAGGACTATGTACCGAATTCATGGAATTTTAAAGCTAAAAACTGGATTTGGTTTCGAGTTGCGGAATTGTATTTAAATAAGGCAGAAGCATTATATCATACTGGTGATGAAGATGGTGCACGAGATGCTGTAAATGAAGTCCGCAATCGTGCAGGTATGCCGGATATTACTTCTACAGGCGAACAACTTTTAGAAGATATAAAGCATGAACGTCGTATTGAGTTAGCTTTTGAAGAACATCGTTATTTTGATGTACGTCGCTGGATGGAAGCTGATAAGTATTTAGGACGGACTATGCATGCCATTACGGTGAAAAAGTATCCTGACGGACATAAAACTTATGAAGTTTCAGATTTAAGAAGTGATGTAGGTGGAGATAGAATTTGGGATGATAAAATGTATTGGTTGCCGATTCTGAAAACAGAGCGAGATAAAAATCCGGGATTAGTTCAGAATCCTCTTTATACGGATTAAAAGGATTATAAAAGATAGTAGAAATGCAGATTATATTCTGCATTTCTCTTTCTCTTGAAATCTATACTTATGCTTTGGTAAGTTGTATGCATTTTATTATATAAAGCATTTATTGACATGTATTTATGAAAAGACAAGTACTTTTGGGTGTATTGGCATTGTTGGCCTCTCAAGCATTTGCCCAGCAGGCAGTGGTCACCGGCCCTGATTCTTGCTTGAAACTCGACTTTCAGTTGCAGGATGGCAAGCCTGTCTATTCGGTGACATACGACGGAAAAACCGTCTTGGAGAATTCTCCTCTCGGCTTTGTATCCAATATTGGCGACTTCAGCCGTCAGATGAGTTTTGTCGGCCAGCAGGCAGACAAGGTGGAAAAGACGTACACGCAGGACCGTATCAAGTGTTCTACGGTAAATTATTCTGCTAACAAGCTGACTATAACGCTGGAAAATGCGGAAAAGAAGAAACTGGATATCGTGTTTCAGTTGAGTAATAATGACATAGCTTTTCGCTATGAGATGCCGCAGTATGGCGAAACGGCCTGTATGGTAATTGAAAAGGAAGCGACCGGCTTTGATTTTCCTTCTACCACTACCACGTTTCTTTCTCCGCAAAGTGACCCGATGATTGGATGGCAACGCACTAAACCGAGCTACGAAGAGGAATATGTACCCGATGAACCGGTAGCTACTCCTTCCAAGTACGGTGAGGGCTATACTTTCCCGGCGCTGTTCCATGTGGGCGACAATTGGGCACTGGTATCGGAGACCGGTGTACGCAGCCTGTATTGCGCCTCTCACCTAAGCGATGCTACTCAAGACGGTCTTTACAGTATTGCTTTCCCAAATCCGGGCGAGATAAATGGTCTGGGTTCTTCTACTCCGGGATTGGCTTTGCCGGGTGTCACTCCCTGGCGTACCATTACGGTGGGAAACGGACTGAAGCCGATTGTGGAGACTACCATACCATTTGATGTGGTGGAACCGCTGTATGAGCCTTCGCAGGAATACAAGTTTGGCCGTTCTACCTGGAGCTGGATTATGTGGCAGGACCCGAGTATCAACTATGATGACCAGATTCGTTTCATTGATCTGGCCAGTGAAATGGGTTATGAATATACGCTTGTAGATAATTGGTGGGAAAGCAATATTGGTCGTGAGCGTATGGAAAAACTTGTCAATTACGCTAAGAGTAAGAATGTGGATATATTCTTATGGTATAACTCTAATGGTTACTGGAATGATGCACCACAGAACCCAAAGCAATGCATGAGCAATTCAGTAGCCCGCAAGAAAGAGATGAAATGGCTGCAGAAGTGCGGCGTGAAGGGCTTGAAGGTGGACTTCTTCGGCAGTGACAAGCAGCAGATGATGGGTTTGTACGAAGATATCCTGACCGATGCCAACGAATACGGCTTGATGATAATCTTCCATGGCTGTACCATCCCACGTGGCTGGGAACGTATGTATCCGAACTATGTGGGCAGTGAGGCGGTACTGGCTTCTGAAAACCTGATATTTAACCAGCATTTTGATGATATGGAGGCTTACAACGCTTGTCTGCATCCGTTTATCCGCAATACCATCGGCTGTATGGAGTTTGGCGGTACGCTGCTGAACAAGCGTCATAACCGTACGAACGACGGAGGTACTATCCGAAAGACGACGGACGTATTCCAGCTGGCTACGGCGGTGCTGTATCAGAACCCGATTCAGAACTTTGCCCTGGCTCCGAACAACCTGACAGATGCACCGGCACTGGCCATCGATTTTATGAAGCAGGTACCTACTACGTGGGATGAAACGGTGTTCCTTGACGGCTATCCGGGTAAATACTGTGTGCTGGCCCGCCGTCACGGCGACTGCTGGTATGTAGTGGGTGTAAATGCACAGAAGGAGCCTTTGAAGTTGAGCTTGAACCTGCCGATGTGGGAGAAAGGCGAAACGGTTTCCTATTATCTGGACGATAAGAAACGTCAGCCGCAGTTGGAAGAACTGAAAATCAAGAATCCGGCAGAGGTGAAAGTCGTAATCCAACCGGATGGTGGAATTATATTAACTAAGTAATTTGCATTTAAGATTGAGGTAAGTTATTATGATAAAGAATATTGCATTAGGTTTATTAGCTTTAGCTTTGGCAGCTTCTTGTACAGAGAAAAAGGAGACTGAGCGAAAGGTTTTTGCTAAAAATGAGTTTAAAGAATGGGCACAAACTCCTCCTATGGGATGGAATAGTTGGGATTGTTATGGTCCTACTGTGGAGGAACATGAGGTAAAGGCAAATGCTGATTATATGGCCGAACACCTTCTGAAATATGGTTGGGAATATGTGGTTGTTGATATTCGCTGGTTTGTAGAGAATGACAAGGCAGGAGGTTACAATCAAACTGATCCACGCTATGTGCTTGATGAATATGGGCGTTATCAGCCTGCTGTTAATCGTTTCCCTTCATCAAAGGATGGGAAAGGTTTTAAGGAGTTGGCTGATTATGTACATCAGAAAGGACTGAAATTTGGCATACATATTATGCGTGGAATTCCAAAGGAAGCTGTAGCTCAAAAGATGCCGGTAAAGGGAACGGATGGTATTACTGCGGACCAGATTTATTCAGAAGATAATTTGTGCAAATGGCTTTCTGATAATTATACGGTGGATACTTCTAAACCTGGTGCACAGGAATATTATAATTCTATTATTAATATGTACGCAGATTGGGGCGTTGATTTTATAAAAGTAGATGATTTGTCTGCTCCATATTATCATAAAGATGAGATCGAGATGATACGTTATGCGATTGATCATTGTGGACGTCCAATTGTTTTTAGCACTTCACCAGGTGAAACTCCGGTAGAAGAGGCTGAACATGTGCGTAATCATGCAAATATGTGGCGTATGGTAAATGATGTATGGGATGTTTGGGGGGATATAGATCATCTGTTGTCTGTTTGTCAGAAATGGTATCCTTATATAACTCCTGGTACTTGGCCTGATTGTGATATGATTCCTTTAGGGCGTATTTCTATTCGTGGAGAAAGAGGAGAGGATCGCATGACTCGACTTACTAAAGATGAGCAATATACATTGATGACTTTGTTTACTATTTTCCGTTCACCATTGATGTTTGGAGGCGATTTGCCCAGTTGTGATGATTTTACATTATCTTTGTTGACAAATGAAGCAGTCCTCAAGATGCATCGTGAATCTGTGGATACACGTATGTTATATCGTGAGTTGGATAAAGTTGCTATTACTTCTCGTCATCCTCAGACAGGAGAGGTCTATTTAGCTTTATTCAATACATCAGATGAGAAAGAAATATCTGTCGGTGTAGAATTGAAAGAGCTGGGAATAGAAGGTACTGCGGAAATTACCGATTTGTGGACTGGGCAAAGTTTGGGTAAAGTCTCTGCTAAGGTTGAGCAAAAACTTTCCCCTCATGCTTCTGTTTTATATAAAATAACTCAATAACATATTTAGTAAAATATGATGGCGTGAAAAAGTCCTGATGAGCGAACATCGGGACTTTTTTATTGTGAATCGATTTCCTCCTATAATTCCACATTTTCATCCTATTTATTGTTCGTATTATCCGTCTATATTTGTTTCTTGGAAAAAGAAGAAATATAATTCTTTTGGATATAGATTTAAATAGGGATGAATATGTGGAAATATAAGTACATAATATGTTTGTTTGCTTTGTGGCTGTGGTGTATCAGAGGATATGCCAATGCCCAGGATGCAACACAAGCTTATGCTTTTCCAATAGAAAGTGTTACATTGAAGGAGTCCTGGATTCAGCACAGAGAGGCATTAAACATAGAGTATCTACAATCCTTAGATGCGGACAGATTACTGCATAATTTCAGGATAAATGCAGGGCTCCCTTCTTCTGCGACTCCTTTGGAGGGATGGGAAGCTCCTAATATCGGTTTGAGAGGTCATTTTGTCGGTCATTATTTGTCTGCATGCTCTTTTGTCGTAAAGAAATATCATGACGGTATATTAGGTAAACGTCTGAAATATATGGTCGACGAATTATCTAAATGTCAGATGGCACTTGGTAAAGGATATTTGTCGGCATTTCCAGAAAGGGAATTTGATATTCTTGAAACGAAGGCGGAAGGAGTCTGGGCACCATATTATACATATCATAAGATAATGCAAGGGTTACTAGATGTGTATATCAACACGGGCAATGTAAAAGCCTATGATATATTGTTGAATATGGCCGATTATGTAGGGCTGAGAATGGAGAAACTAAGTGTCCAGTCCATATCAAAAATGCTGTATACCACTCAGGCAAATCCTGCGAATGAGCCCGGAGGCATGAATGATGTCTTGTATAAACTGTATCGGATTTCAAAAGATGAGAAACACCTGAAACTGGCTCAGATATTTGACCGGAAATGGTTTCTGATGCCCTTGGCCAATAATGAGGATATTTTATCTGGATTACATTCAAATACGCATATCGTTTTGGTGAACGGTTTTTCGGAATGTTATGAGATTACAAAGAATCCGATCTATTATAATGCCGTGACTCACTTTTGGGATATGCTGGCTTATAAACATGCTTATGTGAACGGGTCTAGCAGTGGCCCTCGTCCTAATGTCACTACTCCTACTTCTCTTACTTCTGAACATTGGGGAAGACCGGGGCAACTGAGTAACACTTTAACAGGGGAAATAGCGGAAACTTGTGTCTCACATAATACCCAAAGGCTTACAAGCAAGTTATTTGAATGGACTTGTAAACCTCGGTATGCTGATTGGTATATGAATGCATTCTATAATTCAATAATGGCCTTGCAAAATGCGAAAACAGGGGAGTATGTGTATCATTTGCCATTGGGGTCTCCCAGAAGGAAAAAGTTTCTGAACAGCTATTCCGATTTCAGATGCTGCAATGGATCCAGCATAGAGGCTTTTTCGTTACTGAACAAGAATATTTATTTTCATGATGATAAAAATGTATGGGTTAACCTGTATATTCCAACTGTGCTTGACTGGAAAGAACGTCATATAAAGATTTCTCAGGAAGGAGATTTTATTCGTGATCAAAAAGCGGAGCTGACCGTGGCGTCAGATTCTGCTCAGTTCCTTTCATTGAATCTTTTTATTCCTTCATGGGGAAAAGGAGCAAAGGTGTATGTAAATAATCATTTGCAAGGTGTTGCTGCTGAAAATTCGTTCTTTAATTTAAATCGGGAGTGGAGAAATTGTGATTGTATTCGTGTGCAGTTTGATTTTAAGTTTCGGGTGGAATCGATGCCTGATGACAAGAACACTGTCGCTATTTTTTATGGTCCCTTATTATTGTCTTTTCAAAGTGCGGAGGAAATATCATTGTATGGAGAAAAGGATGATATATTGTCAAATCTGGAGGTTAGTGACAGAGAAAGTTTATTGTTTGTATTGAATAATGGTGGCAAAAAGTATTATTTAAAGCCTTTGTTGAGTATAGAGGATGAGCCTTATAGTGTATATGTTCGTATAAATAAGCTTTATGATGCTGAATGAGGCTTATTCATAGATTATTAAGAATGTGTATTAAATATAAAATTTAGGCATGAATCAGTTTGTAATGTTAGGTTGTTTGTGGTTGGGGGCTTGTGCGACGGCTTTTTCCCAGCAGCAGACTAATGGAGTGAATTATCAGTTAGGACCGATACCGTCAGTGCATAAACCGCTGGCGGAAAATTCTGTTCCGATGGGGAATATTCAGACTTTTGAAGAGGTAAAATTAGATTTGCCGATAACTTCCGGACCGTATGAACCTACGTGGAGGTCGATTGAGGCAAATTATCCGGGTACACCGGAATGGTTGCGGGATTCCAAATTCGGAATCTGGATACATTTTGGACTGCAGTCGGCAGGAGAAAGCGGCGACTGGTATGCCCGAAAAATGTACGTGGAGGGGACACCGGCGTATGAAAATCATCTGAAAAATTATGGACATCCCTCGGAAGTGGGATACAAGGAGGTATTGCGCGACTGGAATCCGAAGAAGTTTAACCCGCAGTGTGCATCATGACCAGTTTGATATGTGGGATTCTAAATATCAACCTTGGAACTCCACGCGTCTGGGCCCGAAGCGTGATTTGATTGGTGAATGGGAGAAAGCTGCAAGAAAGGCAGGAATCCGTTTTGGTCTTACCTTCCATCATGAGTATTCCTGGTGGTGGTGGCAGACAGCTTTTCAAAGTGATACAAAAGGTGATAAGAAAGGAGTGCCATACGACGGAAACCTGACACTGGCTGACGGCAAAGGTAAATGGTGGGAAGGATTAGACCCTAAATATCTTTATGGGATTAATTTGAGGGAGTATGAAACGGTGGCTGAGGCGGCCAACTCAAGATGGTCTCCTCCTCAAGCCGGTATCTTTAGCGGTCATCTGGAGTATGCTGAATGGTATGCCAAATGGTGGGCGTTGAGAATGATGGATGCCGTAGACAAATACAATCCGGATTTCATTTATACAGACGGTACAGACCAGCAACCTTTCAGTGGCTCAGGAACAGGTACTGGATACAAATGTGATGCCATGCAAAGGGTAATAGCGGATTTTTATAATAAGACGCTGGATCGGCGGGGAAAGCTTCTATACCACCGATTTTCGTTTTACAGTAGGCAAAGATGGAGTCATTTATGCTTGGTGTATGACTGTGCCAAAGGCTGGTGATAAACTGAAAATCGTCTCTTTAGGAAGTGATGCGGGTACAGGACAAAAGCAGGTAACCTCGGTGGAATTGTTGGGAGAGAAGAATAAGATAGAATGGAAGCAAGAGGCTGATGGATTGAGTATTGTTTATCCTGATTCTGCTCATCTGAAAACAGCTGTAGGATTCCGAATCGTATGTAAGTAAACAGATTGAGAATGTATAACAAAAAATGCGGAACGTATGTCCCGCATTTTTTGTTCTATTGAGTTTAGTCTTACAATTTATACCCCCACTGCTCCAAGGCGAACGACCAGTTCTTTTCCACCAGTTCTACCGTCTCAGGCTTGTATTGGTATTTGTTTTTCTTGTAACCTTTCTTTTTGTTGACGTAAGCTTCGATGTCGGCACGAGCGTCTTCAAAGCCTGGAATCTGCAGTTTTTGGTAGATTTCCTGCGTCATGTCAAAAGCATTGGTTTCGTAGTCTTCAAAGCGGACTTCTACCAGGTTGCCTTCCGGAATGAACTTCTTGTCGGCTTCGTACTTGTGGTACAATTTGGCATAAACCGAAAGAATGTTCTCTTGCAGTTCTTCGTTGCTGATGTCCTGCAATTTCAGCGGTTGGATGGTGTTGGTGAAGAAGCTGCGTGTAGATTCAAATACGGTGTACGGGTTACGCATCAGGTAGATGAATTTGGCGTTAGGGAACATTTTCACCAGCTCTTTCACACGTCCGGTATGCGGCGGATTTTTGCTGAGGAACTGTGTACCGTGGGTGTTCCACAAAGAAATCTTGATAAGTTTGGTAAAGGTTTCTTCAAACACTTTCAGTTCGGCCTCGCTGATGTCATCGAACAACAGGTACTTGTCGGCATATTCCTGCATGTGTTTAGGCAGGAACCAGAAGTTATAGTACGTGTAGGGCATCATGTTAGCCAAGGCAAATTCTTCTTCTTGCGGAAGGTCTACGGCCAGTTCCATGTTGTCTGTCGGGCGTTTGTCCGGCATCAGCCAGCTCATGTTCTTTTTGAAGAAAGGCTGTCCCCACATCATCAGGTGTGGGAATACTGTTTGATAGGTAGTATTATAGCCGAAGTGCTTGTCGCAAGAGAATACGTTGTGCATGAACGTGGTTCCACTGCGCCAGTGCCCGAGGATAAATACAGGATCGTGTTCCAGTGGCTTGTCGGCCAACAGCTTTTCGTAACGCTTGTCCTGCAGAGGAGCCAGTGTAGATAACAGGCGACATACAGCCTTGGTCAGGCGGTATTTTCCTTTATACGCAGGATCGATGGTACGACCAGCGGTTATCTGGTTGAAGGTTTTCCAGTCGGCTCCCACTAAAGTATTGATGGGGAGTTTGTTGAATTCAAGTAATCCCATTTCTTTTAATTGATAATTAATAATTGGCAATTGACAGTTGAAAAACTCAACTTGTCAATTAAACTTTTAATTCAATTGCGATACCTTGACGTTCCAGTTCTTTTACGGCACGTTTAATAGCATCGTAGTGTTCTGGAGCAATTCCCAGTTTCGGCAAATTGAGGACAGGCAGTTCCATCTGGTTGTGCATGTCTTTGTCGGCCACCTGATTGATAATCATACCTACTGCACTGGTGTTGTTGGTAATCGGGTCAATCAGGATGAAGGCACCGGTAGCTTTATTCTTTGTATAAGGGTCGAAGAACAGCTCCTTGGAAGAAGTCAGTACCACATGGGCTATCTGGTTGAGTTGCATAGGAACATCTTCCTTGGCCAGGCGTCCGTTTTCTACAGACAGGTGTTCCATGGTGTTGATATCTACCTTGTACTTGATGCTGTCGATACGGGTGCGGCTGGTATTGGTGGTCTGTTTCAGGAAGAAAGATTTTTCCATGTCCATCTTTTCTTCGTCCATCCATACGAGCATGGCTTCGAAGTTACGTCCAATCAGTGGCATGTTGTCCGGGTGTACCAGCATTTCGCCACGGGATACGTCGATTTCATCTTCCAGTGTCAGGGTTACAGACATAGGCGGGAAGGCATAGTCGAGTTCGCCGTCGTAGGTCACGATGCTTTTTATATGCGAACGCTTGCCGGAAGGAAGAGCTACCACTTCATCACCTTTGCGGATAACGCCGGAAGCTACCTTACCACAGAAACCGCGGAAGTCGAGGTTCGGACGGAGTACATACTGCACTGGATAGCGGAAGTCGTTCAGGTTATGGTCGTTACCGATATGTACGGTTTCAAGGAATTCCAGCAGGGCCGGACCTTCGTACCATGGAGTACGGTCTGATTTTTCTACTACATTGTCACCTTCAAGGGCTGAAAGCGGAATGCACTGTACGTCGGGAACTCCTAATGGGGAGATGAAAGCGGTATATTCGGCTACAATCTTGTCGAATACTTCTTTTGAGTAGTCAACCAAGTCCATTTTGTTGACAGCCAATACCACGTGTTTGATACCTAACAGAGATACCAGATAAGTGTGGCGGCGGGTCTGTGTGATGACACCGGTACGGGCATCAACCAGAATGACTGCCAAGTTGGCGGTAGAACCACCGGTAATCATGTTACGGGTGTATTGTTCGTGTCCCGGAGTGTCGGCAATGATGAACTTACGGTTGTTGGTAGAGAAATAACGGTAAGCCACGTCGATAGTGATACCTTGTTCACGTTCAGCTTTCAGTCCGTCGAGCAGCAGGGCATAGTCGATGTGTTCACCGGCATTTCCCATACGTTTGCTGTCGCGTTCCAAAGCATCGAGCTGGTCTTCGTACAATTTCTTACTATCGAACAGCAGACGACCGATTAGTGTAGATTTACCGTCGTCTACTGAACCTGCGGTCAGGAAACGGAGCAGGTCTTTTTGTTCATCTTTTGCCAGGAATTCTTCGATGGACATTTTGCCTCTGGCTTCTCCTTCCATCGGGTTGCCTGATTTGCTTTTATCTAATTGTTCCATGTTGTTGCGTAATTAAAAATATCCTTCACGTTTCTTTTGTTCCATACTGGCTTCCTGGTCGAAGTCGATGACGCGGGTCGTACGTTCACTCTTGGTGGTGGTCATCATTTCCTCTACAATCTTTTCGATGGTATCGGCTTCGCTTTCAATAGCTCCTGTCAGCGGCCAGCATCCCAAGGTACGGAAACGGATTTTCTTCATTTCAATCTTGTCGCGGTATTTTTCCGGCAGGCGGTCGTCGTCGGGCATAATCAACTGTCCGTCCATGTTGACTACCGGGCGTTCTTTGGCGAAATACAGCGGTACGATTGGAATATTTTCAAGACGGATATACTGCCAGATGTCCAGTTCTGTCCAGTTGCTCAGCGGGAACACACGGATGCTTTCTCCTTTGCGGATGCGGGCATTGTAGATGTCCCAGAGTTCCGGACGCTGGTTTTTAGGGTCCCACTGGTGGAATTCGTTGCGGAAAGAGAAGATACGTTCCTTAGCACGTGATTTCTCTTCGTCGCGGCGTGCACCACCGAAGGCAGCGTCAAATTTATATTTGTCGAGTGCATGAAGCAGGGCCTGTGTTTTCATCAGGTCGGTATGTACCTTACTTCCGTGAGTGAAGGGACCTACGCCTGCATTGAAAGCTTCCATGTTGCTTTCTACAATCAGATTCCAGCCGTATTTCTTGGCATATTCATCGCGGAACTGAATCATTTCCTTGAATTTCCATTTGGAGTCGATGTGCATCAGTGGGAAAGGTACTTTTCCCGGAGCGAAGGCTTTTTCTGCCAGACGGACCATGACGGATGAGTCTTTTCCGATACTGTAGAGCATCACCGGATTTTCAAATTCGGCAGCCACCTCACGAATAATGTGAATAGACTCGGATTCGAGTTCTTTCAGGTGGCTTAAATTGTATTCTTCTTGCATGGTTATATATGTTTATTTTTTGATTACTTTCGGAAGAATCAAGTCGAGCAGCTGGTCAACAGATTCTTTAAGGGATAATTTCGATGTGTCGAGCGAAAGAGCCGGATGGGCCGGAGCCTCGAACGGGGCAGAGATACCGGTGAAGTTCTTGATTTCTCCACGGCGTGCCTTGGCATAGAGACCTTTTACGTCACGACGTTCGCATTCTTCTAACGGCGTGCTGACGTAGATTTCTAAGAAATCCTCTTTTCCGATAATTCCGGCAGCCATTTCACGTATCTCATTATTGGGGCTGATAAAAGCGGCCAGAGTGATGATACCGGTATCGACAAACAGCTTGCCGACTTCTGCAATGCGGCGAATGTTTTCTACACGGTCTTCTGCTGAGAATCCTAAGTTATTGTTGATGCCGCTGCGGATGTTGTCACCATCTAGGATACGGCACAGCAGGCCGCGCTGTTGAAACTCACGTTCCAAAGCAATGGCAATGGTGCTTTTGCCAGAACCGCTCAGTCCGGTAAACCAAATCATGAGTCCGTGTTGTTTCAGCAATTCTTCTTTGTCGGCACGACCTAACATGCGGTCGAATATCGGATAGATATGATTTGTTTCTTGGTTGTTCATATTTTAAAGCGTATTTAAATCAGTTTTAAAACGGCCATATCAGCGGGATGAGGAAAACGGAAATCAGGAACGTGATGATGTTCAGCGGCAATCCGATACGGACGAAGTCGGTGAACTTGTAGTTTCCGATACCTTGTACAATCAGGTTGGTCTGATAGCCGATAGGGGTGGAGAAACTGGCTGAGGCTGCCATGCAAATGACCACGAAGAAGGGCATCGGGTTGACGCCTAACTGGGTGGACAGGGACAAGGCGATGGGGAAAGCCAGTGCGGCCGCTGCATTGTTGGTAATCAGTTCTGTAAAGATGTTCGTAATGATAAACAATACGGCCAGCAATACGTAGGGACCGTAGTCGTGACTCAGGCTGATGATGTATCCGGCCAGTAAATCCGCTACTCCCGAGTTTTCCATGGCTTTACTGATGGCAAAGGCACAGGCAATCGTAATCAGAATATCCCATGAAATATATTTGGTATACTTCTGCGGAGGGAATATCTTGCTCCAGGCCATAATGACCGTCGTGATGGATACGAAGAAGAACATATCCAGCTTGATACCTTCAGGAAGGTATTTTTCGATGCCCGGCAGTTCGCCTACCGTGGCTCCCACAATCATGAACAAGAGCAGGAAAAGGGTAAACCAGCGTTTCTTCTTGCCGGCAGGTTCGTATTCCTTTCCGTTGGCCAGCATCAGGAAGACGGATGATTCTCCCCATGTCTGGATAAAGCTGTCGTCGGTCAGTACCACCAGTGTATCTCCTTCCCGGAAGCTGACTTCGCTTAGGTTGGTATAGGTACGTCCGCTACGGCGAAGTTCCTTAATCTCGGCTCCATAATGGCGCTTGAAATCGAACTCACCGACCGTTTTGTTGATACCCGGAAATCGGGGACCGATAACGGCTTCTACAAGGTGTAGGGAGGAATCGCCATCTTCTTCATTTGTCGTTTCCGGACGAGTGGCGGGCAACAGTTTCTTGGAAAACAGAAACAGGTAGATAATACCTGCCAATGCGATGAAGATACCGACCTTTCCTAATTCGAACATGCTGAATCCTTTCATTCCCGCATCAAGAATCATACTGTGTACCACCAGGTTGGTAGAGGTTCCTATCAGGGTACAGATACCTCCTAAAATTGTTACATACGAAAGAGGTATCAGAAAGTAGGTGGCCGGAAGCTTGACATAGTTGGCCCACCGTTTGATGATGGGGGCAAAAATGACTACAACCGGTGTGTTGTTCAGAAAGGCCGAAATGAAGGCGATACTGGGCAACATGCGTATTTGTGCCTTGAATACGGAAGTCTTTTCCTGAGGAAGCAGTTTCTTGATAAGCTGAGTCAAGGCACCGCTTTGGCGGACACCCTCACTTACCAGGAACAGCATGGCAACGGTAATCATTCCTTTGTTGCTGAAGCCCTCCAGCATTTCTTTTGGGGTAAGAATACCCGTGCAAAGGAAAATGACGACCACCGAGAACAGAATCATTCCCGGACGCATCTTATCCATAATCAATGCGGTCAGCATGGCCACAAGTGAAAGAAGTACGATGATAATCTCGATAGACATAAATTAGTGGGTTATTCTGCGATGAACCAGGGGTTCAGCAGGTCTGTTTTATTGTATTGTAGCGGTTCTGTCTTTCCTGCTTGGTATACTTCCTTCCCGGAAGCACGGATAATGGCATGTCCGGCTGCTGTATCCCACTCCATAGTAGGAGCAAAACGAGGATATACGTCGGCATTTCCTTCGGCAATGAGACACAGCTTTAACGAACTTCCCTTTGAAATTGTTTCCACGTGTGCATGTTTTTGCTGCATTTCATGGATGTAAGCTTCCGTTTCGGGAGTCAGGTGTGAACGTGAAGCCACGATAACGAACGTATCGTCTGTCCGGTTGGCATACGGCAGACGTTCGGCTTGCTCCATCAGTGCATCCAGTGACGGATAAGCTTTTGTATCGGTAATGTCTTTGATTTTGTAGGCTCCCAGTTCAATGTCGGCAAAATAGAGTTCCTGCTTTACCGGAATGTAAATGACTCCCGCTTCAGGACAACCATTCTTTACATAGGCAATGTTTACGGTAAATTCTCCGTTACGCTTGATGAATTCCTTGGTGCCGTCTAGTGGGTCGACTACCCACAGCTCTTTCCATTGTTGTCTTTCTTCTGGAGCGATTTTAGCCCCTTCTTCGCTCAAAACGGGGTAAGGAGTCGCAGCCAGTGCTTGGGCTATAATTGCATGCGACTTGCGGTCGGCAATGGTCAGCGGAGAATTGTCCGCTTTCTTTTCTATTTCAAAATCTGCTTTCGGGTCTGTGTAGACAGACATAATTTCTGCTCCCGCAGCAAGGGCGGCCTGAATGGCCGTGTACAATATATTCTTATCCATAATAGTATAAATCGCTGTAAAATAACTGCTTTTTTATATGTTGGTTGTGGTTTATTATTCGTTTTTTCTGTTCCTGACGATTTTTTATAACTTCTTTTAAGAAACCTTGGTCCGATTGTGCGGATGTTTCCAGATTCGCCACATGTAAAAAGCACAGTGTGTGAAGGCAAACACGAAAGAGATGGTTAGCAGGGTCTTGTCAGCATCCCATCCTACGGTCTGCTGATGCCATAGTCCGGTAATCACACTTAGAATAGACAAAATAAGTCCGGTCAGGTTTAATACAATATCTCCTTTACGGTGCTTTTGACCGTACTCCAGTTTGCTGTGATGAATTCCGTATGAAGCATAGACATCCAGTCCGATAAGCATCCATAGCACCAGACGTATCCAGGTATCAGCCGGAAGGAAGCTCATCATGCACAAGCAGGTGAGGATACCCATAATCGGGACGAAGGGTACGAAGGGAGTCTTGAAGGCGCGAGGTACGTCGGGCATGGTCTTGCGTACAATCAGGATGGCTGCACAGACCAAGGTGAATGCCAGAAGTGTGCCGATGCTGGTCATTTCACCGGCTACTTGTGCCGGGATAAATCCGGCCAACAGGCTGACAAGTACCATAAACAGACAATTGCTGTGTACCGGTGTACGGAAACGCTGGTTGATTTTGGAAAAGAACGGTGGCAAAAGGCCGTCGCGGCTCATGCTCAGGAATACACGGCTTTGTCCGAGTAGGGTGACCATGATTACCGAGCAGTATCCGAACAGAATGGCCAGGATGATGGCCTTGTTCAACCACGGATAAGCGGGTTGTATGACACCTGCAGCATCAGGATGCCCCATCTTTTCAATGGCTACAGCTACCGGGGCAATGCCCACCTGTCCGCTGAAATCGGTGTAATGGGCTATTCCTGTCATGACATGTGCAAAGAGAATATATAAGATGGTGCAGACCAGCAAGGATACCAGAATACCAATGGGCATGTCCCGTTTCGGATTCTTGGTTTCCTGTGCTGCCGTGCTTACCGCATCGAATCCTAAAAAGGCGAAAAAGACAATCGCTGCTCCACGGAAAATACCGGAAACACCGAATTCTCCCAATGTACCGGTATTGGCTGGAATGTAAGGAGTATAGTTGTCATTTTGAATAAACTGCCAGCCGAGTACCACAAAAATCAGGATGACAGCTATTTTCAGAAAAACAATCAGTCCGTTAAAGAAAGAACTTCCGGCGGTGCCTCGCATCAGAATCAGGCTCATGAGGACCACAATTATCATGGCTGGAATGTTGACGATACCCCCGTCCCATGGACACGCTGTAAATGCATGGGGTAGCTCAATGCCTACTCCTTGCAGGAATACGGTCATGTAGCGGCTCCAGCTGATACTGACAGTCGTGGCTGCTACGGTATATTCCAATACTAAGTCCCATCCGATAATCCAGGCGATAAGTTCTCCCATGGTGGCGTAGGAGTAGGTATAGGCACTCCCGGATACCGGAATCATGGAAGCAAATTCCGCGTAACAGAGTCCGGCAAAACAACAGCCGATGGCTGCAATAATAAAGGAAAGTGTGATAGCTGGTCCGGTATACGATGCAGCTACGGTTCCGGTAATTGAAAATAATCCGGCTCCGATAATTACACCTACCCCGAGAGCTACCAGGCTGACAGGACCCAGCACTCGTTTAAGGGTACCACTTCCAGTTTCTTTGGCTTCTGCTTGTAAAGCCTCTATACTTTTTCGAATAAAAAGCCCCATTTCTTTGTCTGTTTTTTTATTGTCCGACAAAGGTAGGAAAAATTACTGAATATCTTATTTCAGATATTGTGTAACCTTTCCGCTGAGCTGCAGTAAAGAGATTTCGCACATCTTGGTATCGTATTCGGCAGAAAGAATGCGTTCTTCGGCGTCAAGCAGACTTTTTTGTGCTTCACGCATTTCAATACCTGATAAATCGCCCAGCAGGTAGCGTTCCTTGGCGATTTCATGGTTTTCCTTGGCAGAAACCAGGTTTTGGCGTTCCAGTTCCAGCAGGCGAAGGTTGTTTCGGTAAGCCTGCCACAGGTTGCTCAGGTCGGCCCGTAAGCTTTGTTCCAGTTCATCGCGGGCAAATTGTGCGTTGCGGATGGCCAGGCTGGCATTTCGTTTTTCCCGTTTCCGGTTACCGTCGAAGATATTGAATCCGATAGTGACACCTCCGCTGAATCCCCAGTTGTTTCGTTGGCGTGTGGCATTTACGTCGTATTTGTTGAGGGTGTATCCGTAACCTGCATTCAGTCGTACGTACGGATAGTTGCGCGACAATACCTTTTTATAATCCAACTGAGCCAATACGGTGTTTTGGTCCGCTTGCAATAAAGAAGCATTGGTCTGAAGGGCCCCTTCCCACAAGTCATTGAATTCCAAGTTCTCGTTTACGTCAATCACAGAATCTTTTACACTGAGTGGGCGGTCCATGTCTTTGGCGGCCATCAGCTCATTGAGATTGATGCGTGAAGTGTGCACCAGTTCCCTTTGTTTGATATACTGTGCCCGGTCGGCATTGAAGTCGACGGTGGCCTGCTGATAGTCCAGTCGGGAGAAATTTCCGATATGATAACGTTCTTCTACGATACGCAGGCGTTCTCTGGACAGCGACACGGCATAGCGGAAGTTTTTCAAACGGATTTCCTGCTGGATGTAATTATAATACTCTGCAGTAAGACTGGCAATGAAATCTTCAATGGCAATTCGGGTATTGGTGGCACCTTGACGTTCCAGTTCTTTCAGTTGTTTGTAAGTGGTGCTGATATTGAAGCCGTCAAAGATGGTCCAGTTCAAATCTACTCCAGCATCCAGGGTTTGGTCATACACGCCACGAAGCTTGGTAGTTTCACCTGTAGCCCGTGCCTGCGTATTGCTGTTGTCTGCATTTCCGGTATATCCGGCAGTCAGATCCACTGTGGGCAAGTAACCGGCATTCCCTAACGTCGCATTGTTTTTGCTCATCTGCTCCTCGTTGCGGGTGATGCGGAGTGAATAGTTGTTCGCCAGTCCCTCTTCCAGGCACTGTTTTAGCGTATAGGTGTACTGGGCTTGTGTGGCTATTCCACCTCCCAGCAGACATATCATGAAATAAATAAGCCGTTTTCTCATTTTCTTTCTTTTTTAGCACGGTTTGTCGAAATATACGAATAGATAGCAGGCACAATGTACATGGTCAGGAAGGTAGATACCAGCATACCACCCACTACTGCTACTCCCATGGCAATGCGCTGATTGGCTCCTTCTCCCGAGGCAAAAGCCAATGGAAGCAGGCCCAGGATGGTAGAAGCACTCGTCATCAGGATGGGGCGTAAACGCTGAAGGGCGGCATCGCGGATGGCCTGCATCTTGTCTTCGCCTGCTTCTTGTTGTTGGTTGGCAAACTCTACAATCAAAATACCGTTCTTGGCAACCAGACCAATCAGCATGATGATACCAATCTGACTGAAAATGTTCATGGTAATATCCCCAAAATACATGAAGACTAACGCTCCGGCAATGGCCAGAGGGACAGTCAGCATGATGATGAACGGGTCCTTGAAACTTTCAAACTGTGCGGAAAGTATCAGGTAAATCAGTACAAGTGCCAGAATAAAGGCAAACATCAGGCTGGAAGAACTTTCACGATATTCCTTTGAGTCGCCCGACAAAGCCGTGCGGAAGGTATCATCCAGTACGTTGGCTGCAATCTTGTCCATTTCGTCCAGACCGTCACCAATGGTTTTTCCTTCAGCCAATCCGGCAGAAATCGTAGCTGAGATAAAACGGTTGTAGTGATACAGTTTGGGAGGCGCTACCGCTTCTATGAATTCCACCAGGTTGTCCAGCTGAATCATTTCTCCCTTGTCGCTGCGGATATAGATGGATTTGATATTGGCAGGCTGGTTGCGTTGTTGTCGGTTAATCTGACCGAGAATTTCATATTGTTTCCCGTTCATATAGAAATACCCCATACGCTGTCCGCTCAATCCGTATTGTAAGGTTTCTCCAATGTCGCGTACACTTACTCCCATGGTACCCGCTTTGTCGCGGTTGATGGTGACACGCATTTCGGGACTACTGAACTTCAAGTCTACGTCGGCCATCTGGAAGGTCGGGTTGTCGTACACTTGTGCCAGGAATTCCGGCAATACCTCCTGTAGCTTTTCGATGCTGACAGCCTGCAGTACGTATTGCACCGGCATACTGGCTCTTCGTCCACCGAAAGAAGACTGCTGCTGTACGAAGGAACGTGCTTTGGTGTGGGTTCGGATGGCTTTCGAAATCTGTTCGGCCACCTGCATCTGCGTATAATCGCGCTCCTTGATGTCTTTCAAGGTAATCTGAATGTTTCCGCTACCACTGGATACGCGGGCGGAGACGAAAGCAGCATCCGGTACGATGGAGTCTACCAGCGTGTTGATTTCTTCCGTATAATCGCGTATGTATTCATAGCTGGCCCCTTCTGCCGCACGGGTTCGGATATTGATTTGCGAACGGTCCTCCAACGGAGCCATTTCGGCAGGAATTTCTCCCCATAAATACCCGATGAGCACCAGTGTAATGATGGTAAACGGAATGGCAATGACACGTTTCCGTAGGAAGGCATTGAGTGAACGGGAGTAGATACGGTTCATTCCTTCGAAGAAAGGTTCTGTTTTCCGGTAGAACCAGTTCTGCTTTTCCCTGTGTTTCAAAAGCTTGGTAGCAAGCATCGGGGTGAATGTCAGAGCGGCAAAAGAAGAGATGATAACCGAACCGGCTACCACGAAACTGAATTCCCTGAACAAACGTCCGCTGGTTCCTTCCATGAACACAATCGGGATAAATACAGCGGCCAGTGTAATGGTGGTAGAGATGACGGCAAAGAAAATTTCCTTGGCTCCTTCAATACCAGCCTCAAAAGGCTTCATTCCCCGTTCGATGCGGATATAGATGTTCTCCGTCATGACAATGGCATCGTCCACAACTAGTCCCACAGACAAGACGACAGCCAGCATCGTAAGCACGTTGATGGAGAATCCTGCCACGTACATCACAAAGAATGCTCCAATCAGGGAGACCGGAATCACGATACAGGGTATCAGTGTCACGCGCCAGTCGCGCAGGAAGAGGAAAATGATGATGATAACCAGTACAAAGGCTTCGTACACCGTGCTCTCTACTTCCGCAATGGAGGCACGGATGAAGCGGGTATTATCGAAACCGTAGGTATATTCTACATCATCAGGCAAGTCCTTCTGCATCTGCTCCATACGTTCGTATACGGCATCTGCAATATCAATGTGGTTGGCACCCGGCTGAGGGATAACTACTACACCGACCATGGGCACACCGTTCATCTTCATATAGCTTTTGATGTCGGCCGGTCCCAATTCGGCATAACCGATGTCGCTGAAGCGTACTACCTGTCCATTCTGTTCCTTTAAGATGATGTTGTTGAATTCTTTAGCCGTATGCATCTGTCCCATGGTACGCAGGGTAAGCTCCATGGTATTTCCTTCGATACTTCCTGAAGGAAGTTCCAGGTTTTGGTCGTTGATGGCATTTTTGACGTCTACAGGCGTGATTCCGTAACCAGCCATTTTTACCGGGTCCAGCCACAGACGCATGGAGTAACGTTTCTCTCCCCAAATGGATACACTGCTGACATCCGGAATGGTCTGCAACTGCTCCTTGACCGTTAAATCGGCTATTTCACTCAGTTCCAGCAGCGAACGGGTATTGCTTTGGATGGCCACCATCAGGATGGGACTGGCATCTGCATCGGCTTTGGAAACGGTAGGAGGGTCACAGTCGCGTGGCAGGTAGCGTTGTGCTCGTGATACCTTGTCGCGTACGTCGTTGGCGGCTGTTTCCAAATCTACAGACAACTCAAATTCTACCGTAATACGGCATTGTCCCTGCTGGCTGGTACTCGACAGGGAGCGGATACCCGGAATACCGTTGATGTTTTGCTCCAGAGGTTCCGTAATCTGGTTTTCAATGACTTCCGCATTTGCTCCCGGATAACTGCAGGTCACAGAGATAATCGGGTTATCTACCGACGGATATTCACGTACTCCTAAAGTCGTATAACCAATCAGTCCGAATAGCAGGATGATGATGGTGAGCACGGTGGCCAGTACCGGTCTTCGTATACTAAGTTCGGATATGTTCATACGGCAGAAGGTTAGTTGATTTGGTCAAGAATCACCGGCATGCCAGTACGTAACTGCAGGGTACCGGAGGTCAGTATGGTATCTCCGGCAGACAGGCCTTTCAAGACTTGCACTTCTGCTTCCGTGCGGATACCTATTTCTACATCCACCGGTTCAGCCAGTCCCGAACGGTACAAGAATACCTTGTTCTTTCCCATTTCCGGCACGATGGCTTCCGAGGGGATGGCAATGGCATCTTGAATTTCCTGTTGTTTCAGTGCGATGTCCGCATAACGTCCGGGGAGCAATTCTCCGTTCCGGTTCGGATAGAGGGCACGTACGGTCAGGGTATGTGTTTCTTCATTGATGCGTGACTCAGTAGCATATACTTGCGAATTGAAGGTTTCCAGCCGGCCTTCAATTTTAAAGGTCAGGTTGGTTCCTTTCTGAATCTGTCGGGCATAACGTTCCGGCACGGCAAACTCTACTTTTAACGGAGTGATTTTAGTCAGTTTGGCAATGACCGTAGTCGGAGAGGCGTAGGCTCCCAAGCTGACCTGTCGCAATCCGATGATACCGTCGAATGGAGCGCGAAGCTCTGTCATGGCAATATTGGCCTTCACATTTTCGATGTCGGCATTGAGGGTGGCCAGTTCCGTCTTTACCTGTTCGTAGGCTTCCTTACTGACCGCATCGCGTTGTAGCAAGGCATTCTGACGGAACACGCGGTCCTCAGCCAGCGGCATCTGGGCTTCCAGGCGTTTCAACTGAGCCTGTAACTGGCTGTCGTTCACCTTGGCCAGCAACTGTCCCTTTGATACGAAACTACCTTCCGTAAATTCGATGCTGGTGATTTTTCCGGAGGTTTCAAAAGACAGATCTACCTCTTCGTCCGGCATCAGCTTTCCGCTTACGAACAACTGGTCCGTAAGCAGATGAGGCTTGATAATCTTTGCATTAACATTCAGCGCCTTATTTTTGTCGACTGGCGATTTCTTCTCGGCAGCAGCCAGTTCCTTGTTCTCTCCGGGAGTAAATGTATGAATGCCCAAGGCGGTCAGCCCTGCACCTACCAAAACGATAATTCCCCATTTAATTCGTTTGTCCATGTGTTTTTCGTAATCTTTTTGTTAATATGCGGAACGGTATTTCCCTTCTTCTTTATCTTCTAAGATATTCAGGTAAGAAGTGTACCTTGATTCACTGATGTAGTGATTTTCTACGGCTTCCCGTACGGCACATCCCGGTTCATGGCGGTGGGTACAGTTGCCATATTTGCATTGGGCAGAGAATTCAAAGATTTCCTTGAAATAGTGTCCCACTTCTTCGTCTTTCATGTCGAACGTACCAAATCCCTTGATACCCGGTGTGTCAATGATGTATCCGTCGCCTGCCACCGGAAACATTTCTGAGAATGTGGTGGTGTGCATACCTTTGTTATGTGCGGTGGAGATTTCTCCTGTCTTGACATTCTGTTCGGGCAGGATAGCATTGATGAGGGTGGATTTTCCCACACCGGAATGGCCGGAAAATAAGGTTACTTTTCCTTCTAATGCCTGTTTGATTTCGTCTACTCCCGTACCGTCCAAGGCCGAAATCCGGTAACACGGGTAGCCGATGTGCGTGTATAAGTTTGTCAAGCCATCCAGGTAATGCAGTTCTTCTTCCGTATAGCGGTCTACCTTGTTGAATACCAGGCAGACTGGCACACGATAGGCTTCTGCTGAGGCCAAAAAACGGTCGATGAAGACTGTCGAAGTCTCCGGATAGTTCACTGTAACCACCAGCATGCACTGGTCCAGATTGGCTGCAATGATGTGTGACTGTTTGGAAAGATTGGAAGAACGGCGGATGATGTAATTTTTCCGGTCTTCAATTTCAGTAATGAATGCGGTTCCCTCCGCATTGACATTGATTTGTACACGGTCGCCTACCGCAATGGGGTTCGTGCTGCGTATTCCTTTCAGGCGGAAATTTCCTTTTATCTTACATTCAATCAGCTTTCCCTCGTCCGTCTTGACCAGGTACCAGCTTCCCGTATTTTTAATGACCAGACCTTTTTCCAAAATGAATATGTGCAAAATTAAAAAGAGGAGGGAAGAGACCATAAGGACTCCTCTCTCCTCGTGTATGGTGAATAAGATTATACTGTCATGATTTCTTTGTCCTTGGCAGCCAGCATGTCGTCAATCTGCTTGATGTACTTGTCGTGTACTTTCTGCAGTTTGGCTTCCGAGTTCTTCTGTTCATCTTCCGGCATACCATCTTTCACAGCCTTTTTCAGAGCGTCGATGGCGTCGCGGCGTGCGTTGCGCACACTTACTTTTGCAGTTTCACCTTCACCCTTGCACTGTTTGCTCAACTGTTTACGGCGTTCCTCCGTCAACGGCGGAATACCGATACGGATGATTTCACCGTTGTTTTCCGGCATGATACCCAGTTCAGAGTCGATGATAGCCTTTTCAATTACGCGAAACATGCTCTTGTCCCACGGCTTGATGGCGATGCTGCGCGCATCAGGAGTAGTTACTGCCGCTACATTGTTGATGGGCACCATGCTTCCGTAAGAATCTACGCGGATACCGTCCAACAAACGTACGTCAGCCTTTCCGGCACGGATGTGAGCCAGTGACTCATCCAGGTACATGACTGCCATATCCATTTTCTCTTCAGCTTCGCTGATAATTGTTTTAGAATCTGCCATATATTTCTTGCATTTATAGGTTTTATATTCGTTGATAAGTATTTATGTGAACAAAAATAAGCTATTTTTTATTTCCTTGCAATACTTCTGAAAATAAGTTTGTGTCTTCCGGTTTCGGAAATATCCTGAAAAACTTCTTATCTTTGTTTTATCACTATAAAATAGCACGGTTGTATGATTACACTTTATTTGGCGCGCCACGGGCAGACGGTGGAAAACCTGAGCCGTATTTTTCAAGGGCACTTGCCCGGTACATTGACAGAAGACGGGAAAAAACAGGCGATGGAATTAGGAGAGTACCTGCGGGATATTGCACTGGATGCAGTGGTCAGCAGTGATCTGCAACGGGTGGTGGATACCGTGCAACTGGCTGTTGGGAGCCGGCAGCTGCCTTGGCAGCAGACTACGTTGTTGAGGGAAATAGACTGGGGGCCTTGGACCGGGCTGTCCGTGGGGAGTGTCGACTTAAGTAATCCTCCTGCTGGAGTGGAAACCCGCCAGATGATGTACGACCGGGCCGGTGCTTTCTTGGACTATCTGTGGCAGCATTATGACGGGAAGCGTGTGTTGGTAGTGGCACACGGACAAATCAACCGTTGCCTGGAAGCCCGTATTACAGGTGTCCCGCTGGATGAACTGCGTACGGTTCCACTGATGAAAAATGCAGAACTTCACCGTTACGAACTGACACGTGAATAAACAAAAACGGCAAGACCAGGATACGTTTCCAGTCTTGCCGTATATTTTTTGATTCAAATGAATAATCAGTTGTGTACCAGTGTACCGATGTTTTCGCCAGACATTACCTTTTTCAGGTTGCCCACTGTATCCATGTCGAATACAATAATCGGCAGGTTGTTTTCCTTACACATACAAGTAGCGGTCAGATCCATTACTTTCAGTCCTCTTGCCAGTACTTCATCGTAAGTGATGTCATCGAACTTGGTGGCAGTCGGGTCTTTTTCCGGGTCGGCAGTATAGATACCGTCCACGCGCGTACCCTTCAGCATCACGTCGGCTTCAATTTCAATACCTCTCAAAGAAGAACCAGTGTCTGTAGTAAAGAACGGATTACCTGTTCCGGCCGACATGATTACTACTTCTCCGTTTTCCATGGCTTCAATGGCTTTCCATTTGGTGTAAAACTCGCCGATGGGTTCCATGCGGATGGCTGTCAGCACGCGGGCTTTTACACCGGCTGCTACCAAGGCAGAACTTAATCCCAGGCTGTTGATAACCGTAGCCAGCATACCCATCTGGTCACCTTTCACACGGTCGAAACCTTTTCCGGCTCCAGACAGTCCGCGGAAGATGTTACCGCCACCAATCACGATACCAATCTGTACCCCCATGTCGTGGATTTCCTTGATTTGCTGTGCATATTCGCCCAGACGTTTTTCGTCAATACCGTATTTCTTTTCTCCCATCAAGCTTTCGCCGCTGAGTTTTAACAGGATGCGTTTGAATTTTGCCATAATCATATTTGTTTTTAGATTGCTACAAAGTTAGTAATAATTTGCATATATCCCGAGGCTTGTCGTTAAAACTATGCCTGTCGGTGGAGGTTGGTGTGTGGCATCCGGTAGAGTATTCCTCCCTGCACAATGCCTCGTAATGCCAGGTACACAATAAAAGCCATCCACAACGCATGATTTCCTAACGTGGTATGGAATCCATAATAGAGTAGGAAGAAGCTGGCCGAAGCCACTAACATGGAGCGGAGCATCACGCGGGTAGCCGTGGCACCAATACAGATTCCATCAAGCAGAAAGGCCGAGAATCCTGCCAGCGGAATAGCCAGTACCCAATAGATATATTCCTCAGAAGCCGAAATGACAGAGGTGTCGTTGGTGAGCAAGCCGAGAAAGCTTTTTCCTCCTGCTCCGTAGAGTAACGTGAACAGCAGTGACAAGGCGATTCCCCACTTAAAAAGGTGTCGTATGGTCAGTCTTAGCGACTGATTGTCTTTAGCCCCGATGTATTTTCCGGTCAGCGCCTCTCCTGCGTAGGCAAATCCATCCATGAAATAAGAAAAGAGGGTGAATAGCTGCATCAGCAGGGCATTTACGGCTAATACCACATCCCCGTAAGCCGCACCAGTGGAAGTGAAGAAGACGGTAACAGCAATCAGGCAGAGCGTGCGGAAAAAAATATCCCGGTTTACCTGGAAGAAACGCTTCATTTCCGTACGGTCGAACAGGGCTTTCTGGAGAAGGTATTTCCGGAGTGGACGGTAATAAGCCAGCCAGAGCAGACAGGCCATGCCCAGTCCGGCATATTGTGCCACGAGCGTGCCTAAGGCCACGCCTTCTACCTTCATCTTCAGTACGAATACAAAGAACAGGCTGGCCGCAATATTGACAATGTTCTGGGTAATGGCGATGAACATCGGGAAGCGGGAATTCTGCATGCCGATGTACCAGCCCGTGAAGCCATAGAGTCCTAAAGTGGCCGGTGCCCCCCAGATACAGATGTGGAAATATAACGTAGCTAATTGCTGGACCTCCTCACTGGTGTCCATGCACATAAATGCGATATTTCGTATCGGATATTGCAGTAACAGCAAGGCAAGCGCCAGCAGCAGGCTGATGCTCAGTGAACGAAGCAGGATGCGCGTCACTTCCTGCAGGTCATGCCTGCCGTAGGCCTGTGCGGTCAATCCTCCGGTTCCCATACGGAGGAAACCGAACAACCAGTAAATCATATTGAACAGCATGCCTCCCACTGCAATGGCACCGATGTAAGATGCAGCTCCCAAGTGCCCTACAATGCTGACGTCAATCAGACCTAACAGGGGAACTGTGATATTGGAAACGATGGAAGGAAGGGCGATGTGAAGAATCTGTTGGTCAGTACGTGTCATAAGATGTATTCCACTTCCTTAAATAAATACCCCCTTGTCTGTCCGTCCTCGTCTTCCAGTATCAGTCGTCCGTTCGGTTCAATGTCGGCAATGCGTGCCCGGAAGTCCCCGTCTTTATCGCGGAACAGATGTAATCCTTCTTTTCGGTAAAGCGCCTCCTTGTAGCGTGTTTCCAGTACCTCTGTCCGCTTCTCTTTCAGAAGTTGATAATACTCCGTTACTTTTTCCATAATCTGTTCCAGTATCTCCCGCGGGTTATATTGGTTGCCCGTAATCTGGCATAACGATACCGGATTGGGGGCATCGCTGAGGAAACGTTCCTGGTTCAGGTTTACGCCCGTACCCGAAATAGAACGGCTGATATGGATGCCTGTCAGGTCATTCTCAATCAGTGTACCGCAAATCTTTTTGTCTTTCCAGTAAATATCGTTAGGCCATTTGATGGAAATGCCCTCCGTGTAAGAGGACAATACATCATGCAGTGCCAAGGCAGTCACCTGTGAAAGATAGAACTGGCGGTGTGCCTCCAGAAACTCCGGATAAACTACAAAACTGAAGAGCAGGTTCTTTCCGGCTTCCGACTCCCAGCTGTTGCCGCGCTGGCCGCGTCCAGCCGACTGGAAAGATGAATACACGCTGGTCAGTTCCGCACACGCTTCTTTCTGGCAGAGTGTTGCCAGATATGTGTTGGTAGAAGTCGTTTCTGCCAATACAATAGGTTCAGGATATGTCATTGTTCTTTTCTGTTTCAAAGTTAGTTCCACACGGGCGGGAAAAAGGCGTCCTCAATGTGTTCTATGTGGAAGGGAGGGTGGTTTCCTACTACCGTGATAATATCAAAGCGAACCGGAAGGTCAATGGCAAACTTTCGGACGTACGCATCCGTAGAGGCCACAATACTTCTTATCTTACGCCTGTCTACCGCATCCTCCGGCTGTCCGAAACAGGCATCGCTTCGCGTCTTTACCTCCACAATGACCAGCTCACCGTCTTTCTGTGCCACGATGTCCAGGTCTCGGTGTCCGGAGTGCCAGTCTCGGTGCCTGATTTCATATCCTTTCTCCAGCAGGTACTTCACGGCCGCATTTTCTCCTTCTTTTCCCAGTTCATTATGTGATGCCATTTTTCCGCTTTTTCGCAAAAATACGCATTTTTATGCTTCCATTTTAACAGAATACGCTAATTTTGCACCGAAGATGGTAAATAGCGGAAAAAAAAGAAAAAAAGTACCAGTCAGTAATCCTCCCCGCCGCCAGCGGATGGTTTGTCTGATGAGCGAAGAAGAGGTGCGAATTGTAGACCGTTATCTGGAGAAATACCAGATAACCAACAAGGCACGCTGGCTTCGCGAGACCGTATTGGCTTTTATCCATCAGAATATGGAGGAAGATTATCCTACTCTTTTCAAGGAACACGATATGCGCAGATAAGTTATGGCAGACGATTCTTTTTACATGAAACAGGCTCTGGCTGAGGCCGCACGGGCAGCAGAAAGAGGAGAGGTTCCGGTGGGAGCCGTGGTGGTCTGTTGTGACCGTATTCTGGCACGTGCGCATAACCTGACCGAAACACTGCACGATGTGACAGCCCATGCCGAGATGCAGGCACTTACTGCCGCTGCCAATTCGTTAGGAGCAAAATATTTGACAGATTGTACGCTCTACGTTACGGTGGAGCCTTGTGTGATGTGTGCCGGTGCCATTGCCTGGTCGCAGGTCGGTCGGCTCGTTTTCGGTGCGGAAGACGAGAAAAGAGGCTATCAGCGCTATGCACCTCAAGCCCTGCATCCGAAGACCGTGGTCGTGAAAGGAGTGCTGGCCGATGAATGTGCCGGACTGATGAAAGATTTCTTTCGGAAGAGAAGATGATGATTCTTAGTTGATTTCTTCGAATTCCACGTATTCCCCTTCGTCTTTATCGAAAATCTTTTTGCGTTGACGCACAGGCACATCTCCTTGCGTGGAGTAAGAATCAAATGTTTCCTCCTGACGATTGCCCGACTGATAATTTTGAGAAGAGTAAGTTGTCCGCTGGCCCGAATTCTTACCTTGCATACGACGCTTGAATCCGAATACCATGCCGATGACTTTGGAAAGAATGAGCAATCCAATCACCAGAACAACCAGTATGATAAAAAATAGAAAGCCTAAAATATGGAACATTGTCTTTTGTTTTTAATGTGAGATATGCAAAAAATGTGCCATACGATTTCTCAGCTATTTCTTATATGTCAGTAATGACAGAATGATATACCAGACGATGACAGCTGCAAATCCACTCAGTTGGAAAATGATTAACAGAGGAATGCTGACTATCAGGAATATATAGCTTACCTTGTTATGTCCCCATGACAGGTCCTTGAACTTCAGGGAGAACATCGGGAGTTCTGCCACCAGCAGCAGTGACATGACTACTACTAAGATGAACAGGTATAAAGCGTTGAAATGGTCGGACACCAAAAAACTGTGTGCACCTACGGTCAGTGAACCCCAGAATAATGCGTTAGCCGGAGTAGGCATTCCGATAAAGGAAGAGGTCTGCCGTTCATCCAGGTTAAACTTGGCCAGTCGCAGGGCAGAGAAGACTGCTATCAGGAAAGCCGTATAAGGCATGATTCCTGACAACGGCTGAAGAAAATCCGGGTAATGTACCTCTTTGAACAAGGAAAAAGCAATGGCAGCCGGTGCCAGTCCGAACGTGATGTCGTCTGCCAAAGAGTCAAGTTCTTTTCCGATGGGAGAAGAGACATGTAGCAGACGGGCGGTCATCCCGTCGAAAAAGTCGAATGTAGCTCCTAACACGATGAAAAGCAGGGCTAATTCATATTTGCTATGGAAAGCCATGTAGCTGGCTATGCATCCGCAAAACAAGTTGCAGCTCGTAATCGTATTGGGAATATTCCGGGTTATCACATTAGCCATATCCTATATATAAAAGGTATAAATATAATAAGGTGTAAATATTGTATTTCAGGATTAAGGCAAGCGGGCAATTACCGTTTCGTTACCGGTTGTTTTTTGCCCCATGCTGACGCAAACTTTCGTACCTAACGGCAGGTACACATCCACTCGCGAACCAAATTTAATGAATCCCATGTGTTCGTCAATGTAACAGTCTTCACCCGGTACGGCGTATGTTACGATGCGTCTTGCCACCGCACCTGCAATCTGCCGTGCCATAACCGTATGACCCTCAGGCGTTTCAATTACCACCATGGAACGCTCGTTTTCCGTACTGGCTTTGGGAAGCCAGGCCTTCATGAACCGTCCGTTGTGATGGTCTACATGTTTTACCACTCCGTCTACAGGATACCAGTTGGCATGTACATTGGTGATGTCCATAAAGATGGAAATCATCAGCCGCCGGTCGTGGAAATATTCATGCTCGTCCACTTCCTCTATCACGACTATGCGTCCGTCTGCCGGAGCTACCACGGTTTTCTCCGTGTCTCCTTTGAACAACCGAATCGGGCAGCGGAAGAAATTGACCATCAGCAAGTAGACTACGACACTTACGGCTGCCACGATATAAAAAGGTATCCGGCACTCTATCCCCCAGTATAAAGCCGCGTTGATAAGCAGCAGCAGGACTGCACTGGTAATCAGGATGTGGGTTCCTTCATGGTGGAGGCGGATTTTTTTTAGTTTCTTTATTCTGTTCATCCGGGTCATAAAAAGTTGAATGTTTTTATCATGCGAAGATAGGGCTAATTTGAAAACTCTGCAAATAATAGAAACAGAAAAACGATTCCGGATACGTATTTCCTCTTTTAAAAGAGGAAAAAAAGATGATTTTTGGTACCTTTTGAAAACGCAAGTGCGTTTGGATTAAAACGTCCTTGTGTTTGAAGTCAAACGCACTTGTGTTTTAACTAAAACGTACTTGCGTTTTGTTGCAAACGTCCTTGCGTTTTTTATAAGAAAAAATAGTATCTCAAGGGGCGATGAAAACTATTGTAAAATAGATGTTTTATATCATGTTTGTTTTTGCATCATCTTGATAATTAATGCTTTGTTTGTTGCTGTTCCCCCAGCCTTTTTAGGTGATGAATATTTTTGCACCCTTAAATGAACTATTTTGTCACCTCTTTCTATAATAAAACGGTACATTTGTGACGAAAACTTTAAAATCTAAATTTAATCTAAATTCTTGTATGCAAACCGAATTCCGAACTATTCTATGGAGAAGGGGACTGAGCATGATGTTGTTCGTCTTGTTCTCTGTAACTGTGGCTATGGCCCAGGTACTCGTGAGGGGTACTGTGGTTGACCAGACGGGTGAAAGCGTTATTGGTGCCAGTATCCAGGTGAAAGGTACTACTCAGGGAACCATTACTGATATTGATGGTAAATTCTCATTGGGTGTACCCAACAAAAAATCTATTATTGTAATTTCTTTTATTGGGTATGCCACAAAAGAACTGCAGGTGGATACCTCTAAGCCGATGTCTATCGTACTGGAAGAAGATACGAAGGTGTTGGATGAAGTAGTAGTAGTAGGTTACCAGGAAGTGAAGAAAAGTGATTTGACTGGTGCTGTTGCTAAAGTAGATATGGATAATTTGTTGAATACTCCTTCTTCGTCTTTTGACCAGACATTGGGAGGACGTATTGCGGGTGTGAATGTAAGTTCTGGTGAGGGAACGCCTGGTGGAACCATGAATATTGTGATTCGTGGTAACAACTCATTGACTCAGGATAACTCTCCGTTGTATGTAGTGGATGGTTTTCCTGTGGAAGACCCGGCTATTGCTTCGACAATTAATCCGTCAGATATAGAATCAATTGACGTGCTGAAAGATGCTTCTGCAACTTCAATTTATGGTGCTCGTGGTGCCAATGGTGTAGTTATTATTTCTACTAAGAAAGGAAAAATTGGAAAGCCGCAGTTAAAATATGAAGGAAGTTTTGGTGTGCAGCATATCACAAAAACAATTCCTTTGATGGATGCTTATGAGTTTATCAGACTTCAGAATGAATTGTATCCAGAAGATACCAAGCGGTATTATTTAATGCAGTATGACGAGAATAAGCAACCTGTTTTAGACGAAAATGGGAACAACCTTTATTATGATTTGGATTATTATCGGAATGTTCCTCAATATGCATGGCAGGATGAGATTTTTAGAACTGCTTGGCAGCAAAGCCATGCTGTAAGTTTGATGGGAGGTTCTGAAGGAGTACGTTATAATGCTTCTGTTTCTTATTTTGATCAGGACGGTGTAATTTTATGTTCAAATTACAAGCGTTTTCAAACGCGTTTAAATACAGTGGTTCGCCACGGTAAATGGGATGCGAGCATTACAGCTAACTACTCTCGTAGCATTCAGACCGGAAGTTCTACTTCTTTGTATTCATCAAGTGGTATGAATAACTTGTTTTATAGTGTTTGGGGTTATCGTCCGGTGAATCATACTAGTAAGTCCTTGGAAGGCTTAAAGGAAAATGCAATTGATGATGCATTGGATATGACAAATGACTATCGTTTTAATCCGTATATGGATTTATTGAACTCTTATCGTAAAAACTATATTAATAACTTGCAGTTGAATGGCTATGTGGCGTATGAATTTATCAAAGGGTTAAAGCTGAAGGTCTCTGGAGGTTATACACAAGACTCTCGTAGCAATGATGCATTTAATAACTCTAAGTCGCGTTATGGAAGTCCAATTTCTAATGATAAAGTTAATGCGACAGTTACTCGTAGTCAACGTTTGACCTGGTTAAATGAGAATGTGCTGACTTATCAGACACGAGTAAAGAAACATCATGCATTCAATAACTTGTTGGGTGTCACATTCCAGAATTCAGATTATGAAAGTTATTCTTTTAAAACAACAAATATTCCGAATGAATCATTGGGAATGGCAGGAATGAACGAAGGTATTCCTAGTACCACTACATCTCTGAAGTCTTCCTGGTCTATGATGTCTTTCCTGGCAAGTGTAAAATACGATTATAAATCAAAATATTATGCTACTGCCTCATTCCGTGCCGATGGTTCTTCTAAGTTTAGTAAGAAAAATCGTTTTGGTTACTTCCCCTCAGCTTCAGCTGCGTGGAGTTTCAGTAAGGAAAATTTCTTGAAACCTTTATCAAAAGTTTTGTCAAACGGTAAGCTTCGTGCTAGTTGGGGTTTGACAGGTAATAACCGTGTAGGTGAATATGATTATTATGCATTATTATCTATGCTTAAATCCAAAACGGGAACTTATATTTCAAATGGTAGTAATTCTTCAACTGTGTATCCGTTTGAAAATAATCTGAATAGTATTGGTGTGGCACCTATTTCTATTTTAAATGAGGATTTGAAATGGGAAACGACGGAACAATGGAATGTTGGTTTGGATTTAGGCTTCTTTGACGAACGTATTTCAATGAATTTTGACTGGTATTGGAAAACAACCCGTGACTTATTGTTGGATGCTACACTACCTCAGACAACAGGGTTCTTCAGTGCGATGAAAAATATTGGAAAAGTGCGTAATTCAGGTATTGAATTGACCTTGAATACTGTGAATATCGATCGTGCAGGGTTTAAGTGGTCTACTAATTTTAATATTGCATTTAATAAAAATAAGGTATTGGAATTGGCTGAGAACCAGAATACATTGTTGACAGCTGCTTATTTTGATCAAAATTATAACTCTCAGCCGACTTACATTGCCAAGGTAGGATATTCAATGGGTATGATGTACGGCTACGTGTATGAAGGTACCTATAAGTACGATGATTTTTATTCTTCTGGTGGAGTCTATACTTTACGTCCTGGAGTCCCGGCTTTCTCTGGAGAAACCAATACACAGCCGGGTATGCCTAAATATAAAGATATCAATGGTGATGGAGTTATTGATTCCAGCGACCGTACGTTCATTGGCCGTGGACTTCCTATCCATACAGGTGGTTTTACCAATGATTTCTCTTATAAGGGCTTTGACTTAAGTATTTTCTTTCAGTGGTCATACGGAAATGATGTTTTGAATGCGAATCGTTTATTCTTTGAAAACCCGAATGGTAAGAAGGACTTAAATCAGTTTGCAAGCTATGCCGACCGTTGGACACCAGATAATCCGGAAAGTGATATTCCGGCAGCTTTCCGTTCTAGCTCTAATCAAGTCGTGTCTACTCGTGTTATTGAAGATGCTTCTTTCCTTCGACTCAAGACATTAACATTAGGTTATACTATACCTGCTAAATTGTTAAAGAACTGGAAAATTTCAAGTGCACGTGTATATGTAGCTGGACAAAATTTATGGACAATATCAGGATATTCAGGATATGATCCTGAAGTATCCATCCGTACAGGAGCATTAACTCCAGGGTTGGATTATTCAGCTTATCCACGTGCTTATGCCGTGAACTTTGGTGTGAGTTTGGGATTTTAATATTTACACATTATACGATTAAGCATATATGAAAAAGATAAAATATACATTCCTTTCATTGATAATGGCATCGGTCGTGGCTTCCTGTAACTTTTTAGATAAGGAACCTTATGAGATTGTGCCTGAAAACTATTTTCAGAATGAAAATGAGGCTAGTTCTGTGTTGACAGGAATTTATGCGATTCTTGGTCAGTCTACTTTTTATGGAGGAGACTATTATTTATTGGCTGGTGGTGATGACTTAAGTTGTTATGGCGGTTCTACTGGCCGTGTGTCGAATACTGGATTAATTTGCAATCTTGCTACCACAAGCGACCCTGCAGTTACAGGGCTTTGGTTTACTTTATATAATGGTATTGAAAGAGCTAATTATTTCTTGGAGCAGCTTGATAAGGTGAAAGACATTACAGATGCAAAGCGTCTTCAGTTTAGAGATGAAGCTCGCTTCCTTCGTGCGTTCTATTACTTTAATTTGGTGCAGAATTGGGGAGATGTACCGTTCAAGACACAATCTACTTCTTCTTCTGAAAGTTTGTCGGGGAAGGATCTTCCTCGTACGCCCAAAGATGAGATTTATCAGTTTATAGTGAAAGAAATGGAAGAAGCTGCAAATACAGAAACAGGTGGTTTGCTTTCGGCTGCAGCTTTGGATTATTTGCCAGGGCGTATTTCTAAATCAGCGGCATGGGGTATTCTTGCCAGAGTGTATTTGTTCTGGGCTGGTGAACACTATCGTGATAATCTACCTGCGCCAGCTGAAACTCGTGAACGTTTTGAAAAGGCTGCTTTTTTTGCTAAGAAAGTAGTTTCTGAAGGGGGACATGAGTTGTCAGGTAAGTACTGGGATATTTTTATTGATATGTGTTCTGATAAGTATGATACAAGCAATAAACATGAGAGTATTTGGGAGGCTGAATTTGCCGGAGACGGTACGGGTGATGTTCGGGCAGAAGGCCGTGTTGGAAATACTATCGGAATTCAGTGTTCGGACTTTTCTTCTCTGACCAACGTAGTGGGAAAAGCTGATCCAGGTTATGCTTATGCATTTATATGGGCTACTCCTAAATTGTATGAACTATTTGGGTATGTGGGGCCTACAACTAAAGAGGAAGTTTCTGCAGATTTTGAGAAAGATGAACGTTTCATTTGGAATATAGCTCCATTTACATACCGTGCATCTAAAATCAGTAAAGATAAAGGAATTGTAGGTCGTACTTTCCAGGATGATTATTTATATGATTGGGTAATGTCGGCAGACGGTTATGGAAGCGTGTCTTATGACTATGGGCTTTGTTCAGAACCGGAGTATGATTCAAGTATAGAACAGATTGGAGATGTATATACGAAGCGGCCTACTAACCGTGATAATACACGCAAAGATTTATGTTGTGCGAAATTCCGTCGTGAATACGAGCCGGCTACCAAGAAAAATAAGAACATGACTTCCATTAATTTCCCAATTCTGAAATATTCAGATGTGCTGTTGATGCTTGCTGAGGCAGAGAATGAGGTGAATGGACCTGCTGCGGCTTATACTTATATCAATGAGGTACGGAGAAGAGCTGGAATCAGTGATTTGCCGGAAGGACTTTCACAAGATGAATTCCGTAATGCGATTAAGGATGAACGTGCTAAAGAAATGTGTTTTGAATTGATACGTCGTTATGACCTGATACGTTGGGGAGATTATATTCAGAGTATGAATGAACAGGTTAGTCGAGCTAATAGTGGACGAAATTGGAATCAGGGTTCTCAGGTTGCTTCGTTCTTTGCAATTCCGGAACGTTATAATTATTTCCCGATTCCAGATAGTGAGAAAGCAGTAAACAAATTGATAACAGGAAATAATCCTGGATGGTAACTATTTGTCGTTTCTATAAAAGAATTTGCGTAACATGAAGATATATAAATTATTGGCATCAGCCTTTTTGATTGTTGGCTTTGCTTCTTGTCAGCAGACTTTGTTTGAAGATTTGGAAGGAGCAAGTGTGAATGTAGTGGCAGATGATAATGTGAGCTATGACGGTAAAGTCATTACGGTGAAGAAAAATTGTCCGGTAACCTTCGGTTTGGAAGGTGAGCCCGATGTGATTACCTTCTTCAGTGGAGAATTGGGACATCAGTATGCTTACCGTAACCGTACGGAGATTCCTTTGGAAGATATTGTGTCGGCGGAACTGAAGTTTAAGATTTGGGCGCAGTATGGTATATTCAGAACAGATCCGGAGAATTCTTGCAAAAATCAGATGGATGTACTGTTCGTAACAGAAAACGAAAATGGTGAGCCTGTATTTCCAGGATTGAGCCGTGATTTTGAAGCCGATTCTGTGATGCTGGAAGAGCAAGTCAACTGGCAACAATTGGTGGAACGTAGTGAAATGCCAGATAAGTCAACTGATGCTTATAATGCCAAGCAGATTAAAAAAGATTTGACTCCTTATATTGGCAAGAAAATGACATTGGCCTTTGTGTTGAATAGAGATAAGAAAGTTGCGCCTCAGAATTCAACAACTCCTAAAGAAACAATTTTGCAATCGACCTTTCATTTTGAAGATATATGCATTGAAACCAAGTTGAAAGATAATCGGATAATGATTATTTCTGCAGATGCATTTGGACTGACTCCTGTTAATATGAAGAATAAAACTAAATTTGATGAGCATAAAGATAATGAGTTTGATATGCCGTCTGATATGGAGTATGGAGCGGTAAAGAGTGGTGTAGAAGGATATTGGAACTTTGCTAATCTATCTTCTGGGAATATTGATATAGCGGGCTGTCCGGCTAATGGTGTGTGGAAATATTCATGGTTAGTGTCGGATTATATTAACTGGCAGCTGACTGATGATGTTGATACAGGGATTAAGATTAAGGAAATCAATCTCCCTATGTCTGATTATACATACACCTATAGCAATGTGGGTACCTATCGGGCTACTTTTGTTCTGAATAATTCAAACTACGAAGAATCTCAACAGAAATTGTGTGAGTTCATTGTGAATGTCGTTGAATAACTTTAAATTACTTATTCTATGAAATATATTAAATCGTATATTTTTCTCACGCTGATGGTAGTGTCTTTGGTGGGATGTAAAGTAGACGACCTGAAAGACGATGTGAACGATTTGAAGGATCGTGTAGCATTGATTGAAGAACAGGTTAAACTTTTGAACGATAATGTAGAGGTCTTGGCTTATGTACTTGATCCACAGCAGAAAACTATTAAAAGTGTTACAGAAAATAATGGACAGTATGTTATTACATTGAGTGATGGAAGTGTAATGACATTGACTATTGGGCAACCGGGTACTATTGTACAGCCTGAGATTTCAGTGGATAATAACGGTTACTGGGTCGTGAATGGAAATCCTACAGGGGTAAAGGCCGTAGGAGAAGATGGTAAAAATGGTGAAGGTTACCCGGAATTTCAAGTTGAAGAAGGGAAATGGCAAGTTCGCTTTGGTGAAAGTAGATGGTCTGATGTGCCTGGAGGTGATTTAGGTACGGGAACCAGTTTGGGCGACCAGTTCTTTGAATCTGCTTCGCTTAGTGGCGATGGAACTGTTTTTACAATAAAAGGTGTGGATGGTAAGGAGTATTCATTACCGGTAGCAGCAGGTTTGGAATGTAAAATTGAAAGAAGCGATAACGGTACTCCTGTTCCATTTTTTAACGGTGAGATGCAGACTTTTGGTGTAAAAATCTCATCGGGGAAGCCTTTAGCACCGATTTATCCGGCAGGCTGGCGTGCTGATTTGATTGAAAAAGAAACAGTTGATGGATATAATTATACTTTGACTGTATATGCTCCAGTAGGAGGTAGAGCTACAATCGCTGCTGATAACACAAATGAAATAGTTGTGCGTGTAAATAAGGGAACTTTATGGGCTGTGGATAAACTTCAGGTAGAGTTGAAATAAAAAAGAATCATTATGAAAAAACATATATTACTATTTTTAAGCATATTCTCTCTCGTCACATTTTCTGCGTGTGACGATCGGGACGAGATACGTGAAGACATCAATGCCTTATCCGCACGTTTGGATGCATTGCAGGTGGAGTTTGATAAATTGAACGATAATATCAGTACTTTCTATAATTTGGCTACTGGAAAAACTTATTTCACTAGCTATACACAAGATGAAAAAGGAAATTATACTCTGAAGCTGAGCGATGGGACTTCTTGGACAGTGTATGGCGGGCTGCCTGAAGGCGATCTTCCAGTGATAACCATTAATGAAGAAGGAAAGTGGATTTTCAGTTACAATGGCGAAGAAATTGAACTGAAAGATGAGGCGGGTAATCCGGCTACAGCTTTTCCAGTTAATGGAGAGGATGGATCGACTCCTAAAATGTCTATTGATGAGCATGGTTACTGGTGCTATCAGATTGGAGATGGTGCTGTACAACAAGTACCGGGACCATATAATGTGGCTGAAGTGGGTGAAATAAATCCGAGTATATTTGATGTTGTGCAAGCTGATAATAATGTGCTGAAGTTCAAACTTCATGATTCTGAGGAGTATGTGAATATTGCCTTGCTGGGAGGATTGGATATGACGTTCTCAGATGATAATCCTACGCTATCTAGTTCTATAAGCACTTTAACTCTTACAGCAACCTTGACGGAAGTGGCTACTGTAGTGATAAGTCCCACACCGTTAAATGTAACATTAACGGATGAGGAAAGTGATAATCTTACAATAAGCATTCCAACTGAATCGACTGTATCTCCCAAATATACCATCTATTTTGAAATATATAATAAAGATGGTTATCGCTTGGTGAAACCATTGACTGTAACTGTGGAATAACTAAAACTGTAAATTTATGAAACTATATAAATCATTATTGCTCGGCTTGTTGATGTGCGGTTTCGCGGCATGCGACACAACCGATTTGGAAAGAGATATAAATTCGCTGAAAGACCGTGTGGAAGATTACGAAGCACAGGTACAGAAGCTGAATGATGATATGAATATCATCCGTGTGTTGCTGGATGGAAACAAAACCATCACCAGCTACTCGTTTGATGGAACAAACTATACCCTGACATTAAGTAACGGGGAAACGTTGACCTTGACTCAAGGAGTTGTGGGAGCTAATTATCCTTCCATTACGATTGACGAAGAAAGTGGAAACTGGATTATTGCAGGTAAAGATTCGGGTGTAAAAGCTGAAGCCGAAGACGGTAAGGATGCTCCTTATACTCCGCAGTTTAAGATTGAAAATGAAAACTGGTGGGTGAGTTATGATGGAGGTGTTACATGGACAGACCTTGGTGAAAAGGCTACGGGTGACCCATCTGGTGAGTCTAGTCCAATTTCAAACGTTACGCTTGCATCTGATGGTAATTCCATGACAATAAAACTTTCAGATAATAATTCATATACTATTCCTGTAGTTAAGGACTTGGTATGTGAGATTACGGAACCCGAACTTGCTGACGGTGAGATGTGGTATATTGGATCTACTGGCGCAACTTTGAAAGTGAAAGTAAATATTCAGCCTGGTGATATTATCCGTCCGGTAGTTCCTGCAGACTGGAAAGCAGAAATGTCTGATTACTCTACTTTGGCGGGTGAACAGATTTTGGATGTAACAGTAACACCTCTGGCTGCAGCAAGTAAATGTGTGGTAACTATAGAGGTGAACCGTGGAGCAAATACAATCACGGATGAGATTGTGGCGAGAACTCAAACAACAAGCTATTATGCTGATTATATGGCTGGGTTGGACATTAAAATTGGAGATTTCATAATTAATAAAGCTACTTATGGAGATGCAGTGTATGTAGATAATAATAACCCAACAATAGCTACGGATAAGGTTTATTTTATAAAGGATAATCTTGAGATAAACATGGCTAAAGTTAGAGTGGAAAATTATCTGTTTGTAGTTGGAGAAAATCCAAATTTACCGCCTACATTGAAGTTTGGGGCAAATAAATATTTTTCTTTGAATTCGGATAATACAGAAGCTTTGGGATTATTCTGTAAAAATATTGTGATTGATGGAACGGGTAATACTAATTATCTTTCAAATATAGAAGGAAGTAAATTAGCTGTCGATTATAAATATTATATGATGGATAATGTACGATTTATCATAGAAAAAGATAAATCTGTTTTAGTGATAACACAAAAAGTGGATAACTCCACAGGTTCTAAAATTGGAAACATATTGTTCCGTTCATGTCATTTTAAATTTAAAGATGGAACAACAACAGCAAAAATTGTACAACTTAATGGAGCTGGTGACTATACTGCTACATCAGTAGCTATGCAAAACAATGTGTTTTACGCTTCTTCGGAAGGAACTTCCGTTGGTGCTGTTTTGTATGCGAATACTAAAACTGTTGGACATTTTCTGATAGAAAAGAATTCATTGATAGGGGTTTATCCTCTTGCTGCCCAGGGATATATTCAGAATGCTCCTGATAAATCTAGTTGTTTCCAGAAGAATGTTGTTTATATAAAAGCATCTTCATCTACTGGTAGTTATACAAGTGGGGCAAATTTCGTTAGTTCTTCTGCTGATCCAGCTGTAGAACCAGATGCTGCTCCTAATTTTGTTGATAATGTTGTTTTTGATAATACGGATATGAAATGGAAATGCTTTAGAAATAAAGCACCTTCTGGAATTGTTAATACTATTGAGACTAAGGCTGGTTCACCTTTTATTATTACCAATTATGACAATGGGGAATTTGTTCTTTCTGATGAGTATAAAGGAGAGTACGGAGCTGAATAATTGATTAAAGCAAAGCAGTGCTAATTGTATATTTTTACTGCTTTGTCTTTTATGTAAAATAAAAAGGGGGTTGTTATTATATTAAGATTATTGTTTTTTTGTTTATATGGGAAAATTTAAGTTCTTAGTCTTTTTTTGGGGAGTATTTACATGGGTAGGGTGTTCAGACGAAGAAGTGACAGAACCGGTTGTCATTCCTGAACAGCCGGAAGAGGTCGCGGGGTTGTTACAGCAATATAATACCAATGTGGCAGCACTTCAGTTGATGGCTGAAGGAGATGTTAATATTGTAGACTATACGGAAGATGGCGAGTCCGGATATAAGTTGACATTAGACAATAATTGGATTGTGGGTGCTTCCAGCTCTGCTGAAGTGGATAATGACATTCCGGTGATGGGAATTAATGAAGCCGGATATTGGGTATATCAGTTGAACGGTACGCAAGTGGAACTGACAGACGTGAGTGGTAATGCGGTTCCCGCTTTGAGAAAGACAGGAAAAGGAGTGTTCACGCCGCAGATTGCATTGGGTGAGGACGGTTGCTGGAAGATGTCTTTGAACGGTGTGCAGTGGAAAAATCTTTCTACTGATGTGGTACCTTCACTGGAAGCGAAAACGGCTGCCAGCTATTCATTGTTTAAGTCGGCTTCTGTAACGGATGGTGTATTGTCTTTACAGACTGCAGTGGGAGAACTTTCTCTAAATATGGATGCTTCAGCTTCTACTTCAGCTAATGCTTGGAAGAAATTCGTGATGAAAGCGGAGGATAATGTGTTGCTGGACTTTTCGTATGCAGGATATATGCATGGCGAAGTAGCTCCTCCTGATGTCAGGATAGATTTTGATACTCCGCTTACTGATGCCAGTGGTAATAAGTATTATAATGGTTACATCACCGGTGGGGCACAGGGAAGTGCTGTTTATAAGGTATATAATATTGAAGACTATGGAGCCAATGGAAATGATGAGGTTTCTGACCGTCCGGCATTGATTAAGATTTTGAAAGAGGTAATGAAGTGTACGGAACAATCAGCGGATAAAGGTAAGACATTTAGATATTATATTGGAGGAAATAATGCCAATGCAATTATCTATTTCCCTGTAGGAAAATACATCTTGCGTGGAGGAAATGACGCGGAAACTGTAGAAACCTTGCGATTGACCATGGGAAATATTATTTTCAAGGGAGCTGGTCAAGGTAAGACTACTATTGAAATGGCAGTTAAGAATAATGCTACAGATCCAAAAAAAATGTGGTCGACTCCTAATATGTTGGAATTTAAGCATAATTCAGATTTGACAGAGTTGACAACTGTGGCGGGAAATGCGGAGAAAGGAACATTCTCAATAGAAGTTGCTTCTACTTCAGGTATTAATGTGGGTGACTGGGTTTGCGTGTCATTGAAGAATAATGATCCGGCACTTGTGGCTGAAGAATTGGCTCCTCATGAAACTTCTTCTAATTGGACAGAACTTAATGACAATGGAGTACAAATTTATGATTATCATCAGGTGAAGCATATTTCGGGCAATACGCTGACTTTCTATGAACCGATTATGCGTAAGATTGAGGCTAAATGGGGATGGAAGGTTAATCAGTATCCGCATTATGAGAATGTGGGAGTGGAAGACTTGACTTTCATGGGACATTCTAAGCCAGAGTTTCAACACCATGGCAGTGCGGATGATGACGGTGCTTTCAAGCCCATACAGATGATTCGTCTGACAAACTCCTGGATGCGACGGGTGAACTTTGAGAGCGTGAGCGAGGCACATTCGTTTGTATCATGTGCCAATGTATCAGCTTACGATATTGAGATTTCAGGTAATAGAGGTCACTCTGCCATCCGTTCACAGGCTTCTTCGCGTGTGTTTATTGGTAAGGTGTATGATCATAGTGATGGTAAAGTTGCAACTGATAGTGGAGGACATAATTGGGGTGATTATATGGAAGGTGCAGGTCAGTATCATGGATGTGGGGTATCAAAGCAAAGCATGGGAGCTGTTATCTGGAACGTGAGATGGGGAGATGATTCCTGCTTTGAATCGCATGCCACTCAGCCGCGTGCTACTTTGATTGATATCTGTCAGGGTGGTTTTGTGGCATGGAGAGAAGGTGGTGATGACGAACAGTTGCCTAATCATCTGAATGATTTAACAATATGGAATATGACCGCTACCAGAGTGGTTTGTGACAAAGGCTGGAATGGTAAATGGATCTGGTGGGATGATAATAATATATGGTGGAAAAACATGCCGCCAATCATTGTGGGGTGGAATGGTATATCTGTTTCATTTGATACCTCTGAAAACCAGATTAAGTATTACGAAAGTCTGGATGCACCGGTGTCACCAAATTCTCTTTATGAAGCACAATTGAAACGACGTCTGGGCTATGTACCGGGCTGGCTTAGTGCCTTGAAATAAAACCGATGAGTTATATATGAGTACATTGTCTTTGTACTTCGGGGAAACCTCGAGTACAAAGACAATGTCGTTAATATTTTGGTAGAATATTCAGTTGAAATATGAATTTTTTAAATCAAGTATCATGAACTTAACACGAAATCTTTGTTTATTCTTTTTATGTGGGGTTTGTGCTCCGGCTGTATATGCCGCAGGCAGCATAATGGAAGAAGCCGTTACACTGCAGGCAGTGAATCAGAATACTGATGAAACGAAACTAAATGAGTTGCAGGAGTTCCGTAAGAAATATAAGCTGGCGAATCCGAAAGCTTCAGAAAATGAGTTGAAATCGACTCAAATGGCAGTGAAGATGCTGATGTTGCAACGTACAGGAGATTATGCCGTAACTGGAGCTGATTTGTGGGGCGAAAAAGTGACGAACCAGCATTTGAGAGATGTGGCAAAGACCGTTCGCGTGCTGTCGTACGGAGCTTTGAAAAACGGTAAGTCAGGTAAAGCAGATTTGGATTTATATCTGGATTATCTGTTTACACATAACTTTTTCCTTCGAATGCCTAAGTTGGTATATAGTAACTATAGTGATGTACGAAAGATTCCTACTGATTTGATGAGTGCCATTCCGGTATGTGATGAGGTACGTAAGGCTAAAATGATTGCCGCCGTACAGAAATTGCTGGAAGTGGATGTGATTCGTCAGGGAGATAAGGCCATCCTGAACTGGATTAGTTCGGACTATATTTTCAACATTGTGCCATACGTGTTTAATTTGGCACTGGCTAACCCGAACGACCAGCAGGCTGTGCAGGACTTGCAGTTGCTCTCTGGCTTCCTGCGGGTATGTACGCGTTATAATGTGGGCAATAAGGATATTCTGAAGCCGGACGGTACAGGTTTTCACCACAATGCGCATTATAATGGATACATGTATTCTTACAAAACGTGGGTGGAATACTTCTATCGTTTCAAGGGGACTTCATTCAAGATTGACCCTAAATCGTACGAAAGACTGAAAAAGGCTGTCGTAACGATTTACATGACTGCTGTGCGTGCAGAAGGTGACAAGAACCGGATTTATGCCAACAGTATGGCAGGACGCCATCCTTTCTATAGTATTGAAGTGCCCTTTACGCAGAAACTGTTTGAACAGTTGATTGAGATTGGAGCGGATGCCACAGGCACGGATTTAGATAAGGAACTGGCTGCTTATTATAATTACTTCTTTAAGACGGATAAGTATCCGGTACCGGCTGCTGATGCCAACGGATTCTACCAGTATAACTACAGCTCGGCAGGAGTGTATCGTCAGCCGGGATGGGTGGCTGTGATGAAGTCGCCTACAGCTATGTTGTGGGGAAGTGAAATCTATAACAAGACCAATCGTTTCGGACGTTACCAGAGCCATGGTACACTGGAGATTCTGTACGATGGGGGACTGGTTCCTACAGGTTATCCTTCTAACAATGAGAATAAGGGTGCCGGATGGGACTGGAACATGATGCCGGGAAGTACGACAGTGCATTATACCGATTGGGCGGAAATGATGCCTTATAAGAACGATAAGGATCGTTTTGACCAGAAGGCCAGAACGAGCAATTTTGCCGGGGCTGTATCGATGAAGGATTACGGATTCTTTGCTACCGCTTTTGATCAGGATGACCGTTGGGGAAGCCAGCGATTTACTCCTACCAATCTTACTTTCTGTAAGTCGGTGTTGGCTATCGACGGTATGTTGTTCAGTATTGGGAATGGTATTTCTGCAAAGGGTGATTATGCGGACAACATGATTACGGCTACGAACTTATTCCAGTCGGTAGTAAGTAAACAGTACAATAAGTTGACTGTGAACGGCCAGGAGGTAACGAAGGGAAATCGCCAGAATTATGCTTCTTCAGAATCTGTGACGATGATTAATCCTGTTTCAACCGGCTTCTTTGTTCCGGCAGGTCATGATGAACTCACAGTGATTTATGACGAACAGGAAACGCCTTCTTCTGTAGGTATGGCTGGCAAACCGGCTAAAGAAGTGGTGGCAAAAGCGTATATGAACCACGGGGTGAAACCGGAGAAGAAGTCTTATTCTTTTGTAGTAGTTCCGGCAGTGGATGAAGTTAAGATGAAGAATGTGGCCGACCGTCAGACAAAAGGAGAATTATTTTCGGTAGTGGAAATGCAGGATTCCTTGCACATTATTAAATATGCACCGAAGAATGTGCTGGCCTATTCATTCTTTACTCCTGCGAAGGGATTGACAGCCGGTGAGGTAGTTTCTTCAGCTACGGAACTGTTACTGATAGAACAAAAGAATACGGATGGTAGTCTGTCGTTGGGTATGGCCAATCCGAACTTGCGTCCTAAACTGCTGGACAAGAAGAACTGGAAAGAAATTCCTACCCCTGCCTTTATTGAACTGAAAGGTATCTGGCAGATGGATGGAAATGTGCCTGGCGTTTTCTTAAAGACAATGGAGAATGGAAATACGGAAGTGTCTTGTTTGTTGCGAAACGGACTTCCTGTGTATATGAAACTAACAAAACAGAAATAAAGTGATTAATATCCGGTTAGAAATAACCGGATAAGGTAATTGAAAAAAATAGTTACTATGAATTTTAGAAAGGCATTAAGTATCTTTTTATTGGGTTGGATTTCAGTATTGGGTTATGCCAGACAATCTGCGGATATGGATTGGTGGCGTGAGGCTCGTTTCGGGATGTTTATTCATTGGGGGTTGTATTCTGTAGCTGCCGGTGAATGGAACGGAAAACCGGTAGACGGAATCGGTGAATGGATTCAGGACTTTGCAAAAGTGCCCAATAGTGAATATGAGAAATTGGCTTCCGGTTTTACGCTTGATAAATACAATCCGGAAGAATGGGTAAAAATGGCAAAGAATGCAGGGGTGAAGTATCTTGTCTTTACTACCAAACATCACGAAGGTTTTTGTTTATACCCAAGTAGTGTTTCGGATTTTGATATAGAACGTACACCCTATAAAGGAGATCCTTTGAAAGAACTGGTGGAAGCTTGTCATAAATATGGCATGAAAGTTGGATTTTATTATTCTCATCGTCAGGATTGGCGGGAAGAGGATGCAGCTGTGATGCAGAATGAATATGATGGACATTACGGCAAGCCGAAGTCGGAAGTGAAACCGAATTTGGACCGGTATATTCAGGAAAAGGCTTTACCGCAAATGCGTGAATTGCTTACGCGTTATGGGAAAATTGATTTGTTGTGGTATGATACTCCTTTTGATTTAACCAAAGAACAAAGCCAGGCTTTTGTGGACGTGGTTCGTGAATTGCAGCCTCATTGCATCATTAATGGTCGTGTGGGATATAATTTAGGCGATTATGGACCATTAGGTGATAATGAAATGCCTGCATATCGTGCTGATATGGACTTGGAAATGGTAGCAACGATGAATCATACCTGGGGCTACAAGAAAAACGATCATGCCTGGAAGAGCCCGAAAGATATTCTTTGCTCCTTGATTGAATGTGTCAGCCGTGGAGTGAATTATATGGTGAACATTGGTCCTAAAGCAGATGGAACGGTTCCTCAGCCCAGTGTGGATATTATGAATTTCATAGGAGACTGGATGAAAGTTAATTCTGAATCTATTTATGGCGCTTCTGGAAATCCTTTTAATGATAATTTCCCGTGGGGATATGTAACTCGTAAGGAAAATTGTCTGTATTTGCATTTGTTGCGTGAACCGGCTGACCGGAAAATAGTATTGAAGGGGTTATTGTCTCCTGTGGAACAGGCGTGCGTTCTGGCATCGAATCAGAATTTGACTTATGCAGATGGTGAGCAGTTCCAACTGAATATACCGGCTAATTTGGATTATGCCCGTGTTCCGGTGTTGAAACTGGTTTGTCAGCAGCCTGCCCGTTTCGATCAAACTAATTACATGAATGAAAATGTAGTGAGCTTGCCTGTGGCTACAGGGCGGATTATTCCTGGGAAGAAAGGTGTATTGAGTATTGCCGAAGGAGGAAACACACAGAATTTTAATAGTGAAACCGGAAAACTGAAATTGAAATGTGAAATTGATGAACCGGGTGATTATCTGATTCGGATTTTTACGAGTCGTCATTGGAGACGTTCATTTGCAAAGGGTGCCCGAATTTCATTGGAGGTAGATGGACGTTCGTTTAAGAATGTGGAAATGAAGAAAGATGGTGAAATTGCGAATGTGCGACAAAATTCTTATCCGGAGACATGGAGTGACATAGGTACGGTTTCGTTTGATAAGAAAGGAGTAAAGACAATAGAATTGTCTGTAAACAGCACAGGAACATTCAGTCGTCTGGGATTCTTTGGTGAAGATATACAGAATGAGAGTGAAGACAATATCCGCTTTATGCGAATCGAATTGATCAAAAAATAACGAGTTCCTTGATGGAATAATCTGAATCGGTACAATGATCTTATAGGAGTTATTGTACCGATTCTTTTTTGTACAAAAATAGCACATTTTTGAGACAAAAAAAGTATAGTTTCTATAAGGTAAATTTCGTATTTTTGTAAAGATACAAATGACTAATGGTGTGAAAGACACGGATTTTGATGAAAAACCTTTGAAAGAATAATAAATAATAACCTAAATAAATTCATTAATAGCATGATCAACAAAAAACATTACCTCTGGGCATTGCCTCTGGCGTTCTTGTTGGCAGCATGTGGCAAAGATGAAGGAGCTACGGCTGTATACGATAATGCCTATCCGTTGGTGGTGACGGCTCAGAATGTGGGCTTTGAAGCCGATAAGGCTGCGCAGCTTTATGCGAAAGGGGAGAACATCGGCGTTTCTATGTTGGAAGAGGGTACAGACAATCTTGTGGAACCCTATTTTAATGTCGGTTTTAATTCAGGAGGTATCGGAAGTTATTTTACAGCTAACCAAAGTGACTCTATTCCTGTGTTTCCTTCCAATGGAGATAAAAGGGACTTAGCTGCATATTATCCGCGTATGGCTGAAGTCACCGATAACCAGTTAAACGTGGATTTGACTACGGAGCAGGAATTGGCTTTCAATCTTCAGTTTGACAGAGTGAGCGGGTTGAACAAAGATAACCGTGAGGCTGCTTTTAAACTGAAGCATGTGTTTGCTATGGTTTCTGCAGACATTGCTCCGGAAGTATCTTATTCCAGCATGAAGGTAGAAGTTAAAAATACGGCCTTGAAAGGTAGCTTGAATGTGTTGAACGGAACGTTGACAGAATCGGAAACTGGTACGCTGACATTAGCGGACGCAAGTACTGCGGGATGTTCCAGAGCTACAACTACTACAAGTAATAAATTTAGAGCTATGTTGTTCCCTGTTCAGTCACAAGAACAAAATGGGAATGAAGGGGAAGGTGCAACTGAAACACCGGCAGCTACTGTAACGCCTGTCATTGTGATTACTTTACTGAATGCGGATAATGCGCCGATAGCCAATCCTATTGAAGTAAAAGTAACTGATTACATAGCTGCAGTACCTGGGGCTATTAATACAAAATTTGAGATAAAAATTGATGAAAATTTCAATCCGATAGTGAAAGTAACCAGCTATCCGATTACGGTGGAAGACTGGGAAACTGGGGATGAAATTGGAGTGGAAGGAAATGAACAACCGGAATAATAATAACCTTAATAATATAACTTTATGAAAATGTATTTCAAAAGCTTGATATTTGCCCTTACTGGTGCATTAATGATAACTGCTTGTTCGAATGAAATAGAAGAGCAGCTGGCTGAGAATGGCAAGAACGGACAAAATGTGAAGTTTAGTATTGGCGTGGAAAATTTGTCACGTACTGCTATTGCGGATGGAACGTTGGTAACTAGTTTTGAACAAAATGATGAGATTGGTATTTTTGCTTATGATGGAGAAAAACTGGTTTCTTCAAATGTGAAATATACTTATAATGGTTCTAAGTGGACATCGGAAAATGCCATTGCAGCACAGGATGGTGTAAAGTTAAGCTATTATGCTTATTATCCTTATGATGCATCTGTAACTGATCCTGCGTCAATTAAAGATACGGTAAGTGCAGACCAGACTGCTGGATTTGGTAAAAATGATATGCTGTCAGCCCGTAATACAGAGGCTGCTGCTGGAGCAACAAACATTTCATTGAAATTTGCGCATGCTATGGCCATGGTACAGGTCTCATTAATGGAAGGTACTACGAGTGATGCTAATGCAACAGTTACTCTCCAGAGTATTTTACCTGTTACATCAGTGAATGCGAAAGATGGATCCGTTACTGCTGCTAGTGGTGCGTCTGTAGGTGTAGCGATGAAAAAAGCAGCAGAGTCATTGACTTATCGTGCTGTGGTACCGGAACAGACAATCAAAGCTGATAGTAAATTACTGACAATCGTAGCAGATGGTAAAACGTTTAATGTAACTTTTGATGCAGATGTAAAATATGAACGTGGTAAGTTGTTGCAGATCACTGTAAATAAATTAAATGCATTGCCTGATGGGGCTGAAGTTACAATTGGTGGAGCTGCAATTGATGGATGGACTCCAGGTGAAAATCCTGAAGGTGGTGAGACGGAAGAGGTTCCTTTGATTCAGCCATTTGGAGATAATCTTCCTTCGGTGCTAACTGATACACGGAATTTTAATGATGAGAGCTGGTTTCAGTTGAAACATGCTACAGATACTTTGGGAACATTTGCTTTGGAGAGTGCCAATGAGCCTTCATGGGAAAAAGCTGCAAAATTGACTTATACTTCTGTTTGGGATCCAACTGCAAATAAAGGACAGGGTAAGGCCGTAAATAATAGTTGGTATGTAGCTGCTATTGGTTATAATCATGTAGAACCCATATACGTTGAAGAAGGAAATTCGGTTTATAAAGTAACGTTGCAAATAAAATCTAATAAAAATGAACTAGGTAAAATTTCTCCTTTGGTGTTTACATGCAAGTCAAAGAATTTAACCGATGAACATTATAAATGGTCGTTTGCAGCAAGTACAAATCCAACTTCTTTTAATAAGGAGACGGGTGCAACAACAGTTTCTGTAACTCCTAGTAATTCAGATGCTTGGCAAGAATATATATTTTATATAGACTTTTCATTGATAAGTTCAACTACTGGCTCTATTCCAGGTAATAATGCTCAAAATCCTGCAAAATTTGAATCTTCTTCAGATGCTGATATAGAGAGTGGCTTTGATTTGAGAATTTATACTAATAGTGCGGCTACGGCAGCTATCCAATCTGTTAATGCATCAATTTATGTAAGTGATGTGATAATGGAACCATATCAAAAATAATAAAATAATATCTTAATAATATGAAAACATTAAATAAAGTCTTTATTGCGGCTATTGCGGCAACAGCCATGACGGCATGTAACAATGAGTTGGGTGAACAGTTTGTATCCAACAATGGTGGAGATGTAAAGTTTACAATGGGTATAGAAGGAACTTCCGCTTCCAGAGTTGCAATGGAAGACGGTTCTTATCAAGCTTCTTTTGAAAATGAAAATAAGGTCGGTGTTTTTGTAAAAGAAGTGGATTCTTATTCTAATTTGGAATATACATTTGATGGGAATGCCTGGAATGGTGCGACTATTAAAGTACCAGCAGATAAAGTTTATACATATTACGCATACTATCCTTATGCAGAGTCTGCAACTAGCACAGCCGTGGCTACAGAAGTAAATGCAGATCAGGAAACAGGTGGTTATCTGGCCAATGATTATTTGATGGCTAACTTGACTGCAGAGGCAGGACAGGCAAATGTAGACTTGCAGTTTACTCATGCGCTTTCTTTGGTAGAAGTGACTCTTTCAGGACCGAATGCAGCTGAAGATGCAGTGGTTACATTGAGTAATATGACTACGGATGCTACAATGAATCTGGAAGCAAGTACTGTGACACCCGGAGAAAAGAAAGCTAATGTGACTATGGATAAGTTGACCACATCCATGAAGTACCGTGCTATTGTGCCGGAACAGACTGTTGCTCAGGGTACGTCGTTGATGACCATCGTATCAAAAGGAAGAACTTATAAAGTTACCTATAATGCTTCTGACGTAAAATTTGAGAAAGGAAAGTACATTAGCTTGAATGTAGAATTGGGCTCTTCTTCTGCACAGGATTATACCGTTACGATTACTACTTCCCAAGGTATTACTGATTGGGGAGAAGGAACCGCTGTTACTGGTGATGCAACAGTAGATGAGATACCGTTGATATTGCCATTAGGTGATGAACTTACACAAGTTATCAAAACATTTGATTTGACTTCTGATACTTGGGTTAAATTTTTAGATAGTGAGAATTATAATGATGTGGCTAATTTTGAAATAGGAGTAGATGAATCTTGTAGTTGGAAGAAATATGCATCTTTGGAATATACATCAAAATACGAGGATGCTAATGCAGCAAATAGTTATTATAAAGCGGCATTGTCATATTTTCATTCTTCACCATTAGATGTTTCTCAAACAAAAATTTATAAGTTATCGATGAAGATTAAAACTGAATTAAGTCAGAGCGCAACACTTGATGGAGAACTTTCTGAAAATGGAGCTTCTAAACTTGTAATAACCTGTAGGAATGCTGATAATAGTTCATCATTTGCGACTTCTACTAATCAGACTTTTTCGGCAACCACTGTTTCTAAAACACCAGGTAATAGAAATTGGATGGATTTTATTATTTATATTAATTTAGCCCAAAAGAGTACGGCTGTTGGAACTGTGCCAACAGAAGGTAAAGATGTGGAAACTAAAGGGTGGAAAGAAACATCTGCGAGCGATTATGCTAAATTTGATTTGAGATTCTATACGAATAATAATGCATCAGAGAGTACTCAGAAGGTTGTGTCAAAAATATATATTAGCGATTTAGTGATGGAACCTTATGTAGCAGAATAATGAAATTCTTATTATAGAGAAAAGACCGTTTCAGATAAATTTGAGACGGTCTTTTTGTTATGTAAGCGTTATTAAAATTCTTTCTTCTGTTTTTCAAGATATAAACATCAACTCGATACATATTATATTCACAAGAGCTGTGACCTGAAAAAGTTGCAGCTCTTGTGGCTATATGGTATTGCAAAAAAACTTCCATGCAGGCACTTCAAGCAATTATTCTCTCCGCACGATTTATTAATTCAGTTTGCCCCGTCACATTCTTCTGAACGCTTTTGCATATTCTCTGTTTCACAGTGCGGGATTTGTATCCCACACTGTGAAATATATATCCCACACTGTGGTTTTTGTATCCCACAGTGTGAAACAGAGAATTCTTCTTTGTGTTGGAAAGAATACAGACGGAGAAACAGAAGTTTGTGAAGTCGCTTCTGTAACAAACAATTATTGTCCGGCCATGCGGTGAGTCCGTGTAAAAGCTTATCTTTGCCATAGAATGAAATATCTATGAATTTATTTTGTGAATCAAGATAATTATCGTATTTTCGCAACAACATGCTTACCCCGCTTCCCGTCAGATCAGCGCGCTCAGGGTAAGCCTTTTATTTTTTATGCCTATGGTGAAAGTCCCTTATCCCAAGCATCTCATATCGTTTGCTGACCAAATTTCCTTACTTAAACAACGTGGACTGTCCTTCAAGGATGAGGCAAAGGCTTTGCATTTATTGCAGAATATCAGTTACTATCGGTTAAGTGGCTATTGGTATCCGTTGTTGGCGGACAAGCAAAACCATATATTCAAACCCGGCAGTACATTTGAAACCGCCTATGCGATTTACAAGTTTGACAGTGAACTCCGTAAATTGATAATTGCGGAACTGGAGAAAATAGAGATTGCAGTACGCACTCAAATAGCTTATATCCTGTCATCACAATACGATGGCTATTGGTTTACAGACACTTCTCTTTTTTCCAATTCAATGCGTCATGCTAAAATCCTGGCAAAGATTGATGAAGAGTACCAGCGTAGTGATGAAGAGTTTGTTACGGCATTTAAGTCTAAATATTCCGACCGTTTTCCTCCAAGCTGGATGACAATGGAGATTACATCGTTCGGAACATTGTCTATTTTCTAAATACAATCAATCCGAACCATTCATTTGTCACGAGATTCAAAGAGTTGTTGAAACGTTATCCTTTGATTGATGTTCGGGCTATGGGGTTCCCTGAGAATTGGGAGAATGAAGGTATATGGGATGAAAAGAAACAGGGGAACGGAAGTTTATAAAGGGTCTTCCGGAACAAACAATTATTGTCCGGAAAATGCGGTGAATCCGCGTAAAAGCTTATCTTTGCAAAATGGTCTTTGTATGTAAATCTGCAATGGAATGATAAACAAAATTGTTGTTAAGGGTTATAAATCAATAAAGGAGCAGGTGGTGGAGTTGCTGCCCATAAACATTCTCATCGGAGGAAATGGAATAGGAAAAAGTAACTTCATCTCTATTTTTACGCTTATACGTAACTTATATGAGCAGAACCTGCAAAACTATATTCTGACTAAGGGGGGAGCAGACTGCTTGTTGTATATGGGGAAAAAAGAGACGGAACATATCGGTTTCGACTTGTTCTTTGCCAAACGTGATCAGGAAGCCCATAATCGCTTTATTGTGAAATTAAAGGAGGCGCAGGATTCTTTGTTCATTGAACGTGTGGAAACAGCGTTTAACAGCGGGGGAGTATGGCACGGACAGTTGCATGAAGCGAACCGCCAGGAGTCTTCCTTCAAAAATGATTATACCGGGCAGGCGTTTTATGTGAACAGCCTTTTACGTGAATTTGAGGTTTATCATTTTCACGATACGGGTGACCGTTCTCCAATGAAAGGAAAATGCAACATTGAAGATAATATAAGCCTGAAAAGCAACGGGGCGAATATAGCAGCTTTTTTATATTATTTGAAAGAGAAGTTTCCTAAACATTTTGCGCGTATTGAGAAGACGGTGGCTTCGGTTTCTCCTTTTTTTGATGGGTTTAATCTGATGCCGAATCGCTTGAATGAACAGTTGATTCAACTGGAATGGAAGCAGGCGGGAGCAGTGGATACTTATTTTAACGCATATCAGCTTTCAGACGGTACGTTGCGCTTTATTTGTTTGGCTACATTGTTGTTACAGCCAAATCTGCCGCAGACGATTATTATTGATGAGCCGGAGTTGGGGTTGCATCCAGTGGCGGTAAATAAGCTGGCTGCTTTGATCAAGAAAGCTTCTGCTAAAACACAGATTATTATTTCTACCCAATCGGTAAATCTGGTAGATAATTTTGGACCACAGGATATTATTGTGGTAGACAGAAAGGATAATGCTACGGTGTTTAACCGGCTGGATGCTGAAAGTCTGGATGTATGGCTGAAGGATTATAGCTTGGGAGAAATCTGGGAAAAGAATGTCATTGGCGGGCAGCCTTTAATGTGAGCGGGTATGAAGAGAGTTGTTTTTATAGTGGAAGGTGATACGGAAGTCAGTTTTATCCAAAAGTGTGTGATTCCTTATCTGTATTTGAAAGGATTTACCAACCCGATGAATGCCCAAAAGATATTGACTAACAGAAAACTGAATAAAAAGGGGGGTAATGTAGGATTTGATTATCTTAAGAATGATGTGGCACGTGTTGCTGCAACAGGGAACGTACTAATTACTACTTTACTTGATTTCTTCAGGCTTCCTGTGGATTTTCCGGGATATACTACGGACAGTCTCAAACTGGCGGAACTGGAAACAAAAATGAAGGAGGCGATTTCGGTTGTGATGGATGCTTCCTGCTTTTTACCATATATTCAAAGGCATGAGGTGGAGTCTCTGATGTTTACGAATATGGATGGTTTTAATATTGTAGTGGATGATGAAGAGTCATTACGTGAGCTGCAGCATATAATGGATTCTTATCCTACCCCAGAAGATATAAATGGAGGGGCGGAGACTGCACCTTCAAAGAGATTGATGCATATTTTCCCTTATGAAAAAACGACTGATGGAGAAATGATTCTTGAAGCATTGAGCATAGATGATATTCGTACACGTTGCCCTCGCTTTAATGAATGGATGACGAAATTGGAAGAGGGAATAAGAAATGATTATTTTTAAGGCCATTTTCCACCTGTATGGTAGAAAATGACCTTTGGGGTATGTTTAGATTATAAAATCAGTCTTTGTCAATCTTTAAAATACCACCGGTAGTGGAATTGAAAATCACGCGGGTGTTTACTTTCTTGTCGAACAAGCCGTCTACCAGTACTTCGGTGTAGCCAAACTGGGTAAATGCCATTTCGTCGTTGAAAAGTTTTTTACCCTGATAAGTTACTGTGACATTTCCTTTACCCGGTACATTGTAGATGGCACCATCTGCTTTTTTCTTTTTCTTATCTTCTTCCGGCATGGGAAGGGTAGAAGTGTTACGGATGGAAACATAAATCGGGTCACCCGCCAGATTGTTGGTCGGAAGTACTCCTAACTGGGTGGAGAAACGAGCAGCAACCTGTTCTTGTGTATTACTGCCGGGTTCTACCAATATTGTAAAGACTTTATCTGTGCGGTCGGTAGTACCGGTAAAAGCTTGCATCAGGGCCTTTTCTTGTTTGTTCAGCTGGTCAATAACCAGTTGGAGAGAAGCTCCGTCCTTAGGCATGGTTTCCGCCTGGCCGCGCAGGATGGTGTTCTTGCTGTCGCGTATGTTGTAGATTTCGCGGGCGGTCAGTTCTGCCATTTTTGCGCTGGAACCAGCCATGAGGATGTCTTCTGTCATGTATTTGCGGGCATTCTCATGAGGTTGTGGCTTCTCTAACTTGTAGTCAGGGAGAGATTCTTTTTCGGTATAGGTCGTATTGATGGCTTTTACAATCCCTTTGTCGGTCAGTTCTACATTGGATGCCACACTCTTATCTTTCAACTTCATGATGTAGGCTTTCGTAGAGTCGGGCACTCCTACAAGACGAACTTGAATATCCTTGATTTCCCAATGGCTTTCGGGCTGTGAGCTGATATTGTTCAGGCGCAGGTAGCGGCTGGCATAAAGGCTGAAGTCGCCCGGCTGGTAGTCTACCTTGGTGGCAATGATGTCAATGGCTACTTTGGTCTTAGGCAGGAAGTACACGATGCCTTCGCCTGCCTGTGGCACATAGCTTTCTTGGGAGTAGGCGCTCAGAGAGGCCAGCAGTCCCAATGCAATGATTCCTTTTTTCATATTGTTTGTCATTTAGTTTCCATTAGTTGTTTCCATGCGGCCGGCAATGCGTCTGCAATGTCACCGGAGGTCATGCCGATTACTCCCTTTTGCTGGCAGGCGATGTCACCGGCCAGACCGTGTACATAGACACCTAAGCGGCAGGCTTCCTCGTGTGTGTAGCCTTGTGAGAGCAGTGACAGGATGACACCGGTAAGTACGTCGCCACTTCCGGCTGTGGCCATACCCGGATTACCTGTGGGGTTGAAGTAAGTCACTCCGTCGGGGGTAATGACAGCTGTCCATGCTCCTTTCAGCACAATGTAGCATTGCAGGTGGGCCGCCAGTTCTTTCGCCTTTGACAAACGCTCGTAGCTGTTGCTGCAGCGTCCGATGATGCGTTCCAGTTCCTTGATATGTGGAGTAAGAATGCTGTGGCGGGGAATACGGGTCAGGTAGTTACGGTAGCTGCTGAAGATGTTGAGTGCATCTGCATCCAGAACCAAAGGAATATAGCAGTTGCTTACCTGGTCGAACAGGGCCTGCACCGTGATTTCTTCCTGTCCTAATCCCGGGCCGATGGCTACGGCCTGGAAGTTGTCGAGGTCGGCAGCTTCGGCAAAGCAGCGGTCGTGTACGTCATCCTGCACCATGGCTTCGGGTACATTGCTCTGTAGCAGGTCATGGTTGCATACAGGGGTGTGTACGGTGAGTAGTCCGATGCCCGAACGCAGGCAGGCACGTGAAGCTAACAAGGCAGCTCCTCCCATACCGTAGGAACCGGCTATCAGCAGGCCGTGGCCGAACATGCCTTTGTGGGCAAATTTCTTTCTTGGCTTGATGAGCGCACGCATTTCGCTGGCTTCGGTGATGTAATAGTTCGTCTTGGCTGATTCGATGAATTCACGGCTGATACCGATGTCGAGCAATTGCCATTCGCCTACCACATCTGCGTTTTCGGCAAAGAGGAAAGAGAGTTTAGGCAATTGAATACTCAGGGTCAGGTCGGCCTTGATGATATTTTGTCGGATGTTATGGGTATTGTCTTCTCCCATCAGTCCGGAAGGAATGTCGATGGATACCACCTGGGCAGGAGAAGCATTGATGTATTGTACTACGGCTGCAAATCCTCCGCTCAGCGGTTTTTGAAGTCCGGAACCGAACAGACCGTCGATTACTACGTCGTGACTGCCCAGATGAGGCGGGTCGAACTGGTTGCTGACTTCGGTGTAGTTGGCAAATCCGCTTTCTTTCAGGCGCTGGATGTTGGTGAGGCATTCTTCAGAAAGGGTACCTTTTACGTTGAACAAATAGACTTCTACCGGATAGTTTTTCAGGAAAAGGATGCGGGCTACAGCCAGTGCGTCGCCCCCATTGTTGCCCGGACCGGCAAATACGACAAGACGGTGTGACTTGTCATATCGCTCGCTGATAGCCTGTGCCAGCAGACCGGCGGCTTTTTCCATAAGGTTGATTGACAATATAGATTCGTGGGCGATGGTATATGCATCTGCCTCTTTTTGTTGTGTACAACTTAAAATTTTCATTGTATATATAAAATAGCTATTTTGTCGGTAAAAGTACGAAAAAAGCCTCGAATGGGATATATATTCTATTGAAAATATCTTTAAATACTCAAGAGGAAGTGTGGAGGTTTTAGGGAAAATCCGTAAATTTGCACAATTTCTAAAACTAGATTATAACATGGATACGATTCAGATTAAAGACAAGCGTTTTAAAACGTTTATCCCAGAGGCGGATATCCTGAAGGAGGTGGCACGTGTGGCCAATGAAATCAATCATGATTTGGAGGGTGAAAATCCGTTGTTTTTGAGTGTGTTGAACGGCTCGTTCATGTTTACGGCCGATTTGATGAAACATCTGACGATTCCATGCGAGATTTCTTTTGTGAAGCTGGCTTCGTATGCGGGAACGGCTTCTACAGGAAAGGTGAAAGAACTGGTGGGACTGAATGAAGACATTTCAGGACGTACGGTAGTAATCGTGGAGGATATTGTGGACACGGGGCTGACCATGCAGCGTTTGCTGGAAACCCTGAAAGCACGCAATCCGAAAGAAATCCGTATTGCCACGTTGCTGGTGAAACCGGATAAGTTGCAGGTAGATTTGGATATAAACTATGTGGCGATGAATATTCCGAATGATTTTATCGTGGGCTACGGATTGGATTACGATGGCTTCGGACGGAACTACCGCGACATCTATACAGTGATAGAGTAATTTTTTTATTTATTATAAGACAACATGTTGAATATTGTAATTTTTGGTGCTCCGGGTTCAGGTAAAGGAACTCAGAGTGCTCGTATTGTGGAAAAATATGGCTTGAACCATATTTCTACGGGAGATGTATTGCGTGCAGAAATCAAGAACGGCACAGAACTGGGTAAAACAGCAAAAGGTTATATCGACAATGGTCAGTTGATTCCGGATGCATTGATGATTGATATTCTGGCTAGCGTATTCGACAGCTTCAAGGATAGCAAAGGTGTGATTTTCGATGGATTCCCTCGTACAATCGCTCAGGCTGAGGCTTTGAAAGAAATGTTGAAGGTACGCGGACAGGAAGTTTCTATCATGCTTGACCTGGAAGTTCCTGAAGATGAACTGATGACTCGTCTGATCAAACGTGGACAGGAATCTGGTCGTGCTGACGACAATGAAGAAACTATCAAGAAGCGTCTGGTGGTATACCACTCTCAGACTGCTCCGTTGATTGACTGGTACAAGAACGACGGTAAGTATTGCCATATTCAGGGATTGGGTACTATGGACGGTATCTTCGCTGATATTTGCGCGGCTATTGATAAACTTTAAATAATAAAAAACTGGCGGGCCGGTGACGGTCTGCCAGTTCTTAAACTTGAATTTATGGCTGAATCGAATTTTGTTGATTATGTAAAAATCTACTGCCGCTCCGGAAAGGGAGGCCGTGGCTCGGTGCACATGCGCCGTGAGAAGTATATGCCCAACGGAGGTCCGGACGGTGGCGACGGTGGTAGAGGAGGTCATGTGATTTTGCGGGGAAACCGCAATTACTGGACATTGCTGCACCTGAAGTATGACCGTCATGTGTTTGCAGAACACGGAGGTAACGGCTCGAAAAACAAAAGTTTTGGAAAGGACGGGGCAGATAAAGTCATTGAAGTGCCTTGTGGAACGGTAGTATATAATGCCGAAACAGGGGAATATGTGTGCGACGTAACGGAGCACGGACAGGAAGTCATCTTGCTGAAAGGCGGACGCGGAGGATTGGGAAACTGGCATTTCCGTACAGCGACCCGTCAGGCACCCCGTTTTGCCCAACCGGGTGAACCGATGCAGGAGATGACGGTGATTTTGGAATTGAAATTATTGGCGGATGTAGGTCTGGTAGGTTTTCCGAATGCCGGAAAATCCACTTTGCTTTCTTCGGTTTCTGCCGCACGTCCGAAAATTGCCAATTATCCTTTTACTACGCTGGAACCGAACCTGGGAATTGTGTCTTATCATGAAGGGAAGTCTTTCGTGATGGCGGATATTCCGGGTATCATCGAGGGAGCCAGTGAAGGAAAGGGGCTGGGACTGCGGTTCTTGCGTCACATTGAGCGCAACTCATTGCTGCTGTTTATGGTACCGGGTGATACGGATGACATACGTAAGGAGTATGAGATTCTGTTGAACGAGCTGGCTACCTTTAATCCGGAGATGCTGGACAAGCAGCGGGTGTTGGCTATTACCAAATGTGACATGCTGGACGAGGAACTGATGCAGATGCTGGAACCTACATTACCTGAAGATATACCTCATGTCTTTATTTCTTCGGTGTCTGGAATGGGTATCCAGCAGTTGAAAGACTTGCTTTGGGCCGAACTGAATAAAGACAGTAACCAGTTGGAAGCAGTACGTCGGGAAGCCATCGTACATCGTCCGAAAGATATGACCAAGCTTCGCAAGGAGCTGGAAGATATGGGCGAAGACGAAGACTTTGACTATGAATATGAGGATGTGGATGAGGATGAGGACTTTGACTACGAGTACGAAGAAGAAGACTGGAAGGACGAACCACAAAAGTAATGAATAATTTGACTGATGATAAAAGAATGTTGGTGTACGGCCCGAATAGTCCGCACACCGACATTTTTTGTTTCTCTACGACACGTCACGGCGGTTGCAGTGAGGGAAATTATGCTTCATTTAACTGCAATCATTATTGTGGTGATGTGCCCGATAAGGTAGAACGGAACCGGGAACTGCTATGCTCGTTGTTGCCAGTGCGTCCCCGGATGCTGGTTGTACCCCATCAAACACACGATACGGTGGTGAAGGTCGTGAATGAGGCTTTTTTACGGCTCTCTTCAGAGGAACAATTGAAACAACTGGAAGGAGTGGATGCGATGGTTAGCGACTTGAAGCAGGTCTGTCTTTGCATTTCTACTGCCGATTGTCTCCCGGTGCTTTGCTATGATACCCAGCGGAAAGTGATTGCGGCGATACATGCCGGATGGCGGGGAACAGTGAAGCGCATCGTGGAAAAGACGTTAAACAAGATGGCGGAACTTTATGGTACGAAGGGAGAAGATGTACAGGCTTATATCGGGCCGGGTATCTCTCTGGATGCTTTTGAAGTGGGAGATGAGGTGTATGAAGCCTTTGAAACAGCCGGGTTTGATATGGCTTGCATCGCCCGCAGAGATGAAAAGTGGCACCTCGACCTTTGGGAAGCCAACCGGATGCAGTTGCTGTCTAAAGGAGTAAAGAAGGAGAATGTGGAAGTAGCAGGGATTTGTACCTATCAAAATTATACGGATTTCTTCTCGGCACGTCGGCTGGGCATTCGTTCCGGGCGTATTTTGTCGGGAATTATGCGGATGTAGAACCATTTAAGAAAATAGCGAAATGGATTTGAAAATTGAAGTATCAGAGGAATTACGGCAGGCTTGGCCGCAGTTTCGTGGAGCCGCTGTATTTGCGACGGTAAAGAATTCTCCATATAGTGAAGAACTGTGGAAACGTATCGGTGAGTTTACGGAACTCTACCGTCAGAAATATACCATTGATTCTATCAAAGAGATGCCTGCCATTCAGGCTACTCGTCAGGCTTATAAGAAATGTGGGAAAGATCCCAGCCGTTACCGTCCTTCTTCAGAAGCTTTATGCCGCCGCTTGTTAAGAGGACTTTCTCTTTATCAGATAGATACGCTGGTCGATTTGATTAACTTGGCGTCCATCAATAGCGGACATTCTATCGGTGGCTTTGACCGGGATAAGATTCAAGGAGACAAGCTGGTATTAGGTATCGGAAAGGCGGGTGAGCCTTACGAAGGTATTGGCCGTGGAGAATTGAACATTGAGGGAATGCCCGTATATCGTGATGCCGTGGGAGGTGTAGGTACACCGACAAGTGATAATGAACGGACAAAGATTTCATCGGAAACCACTCATCTGTTGGCTATTATGAATGCATATAGTGGTAGTGAAGGTCTGGAGGAAGACGTACACTATATGGTGAACCTGTTGAAGGAATTTGCGGATGCCCAGGATGTAGAACTTCTTTATTTTGAGTGAAATGAATCGCTTGATTGTAATACTTGGACTGTTGTTCCTTTGTATGGGAAATATGCAGGCTGATGAACCTGTGAAAACAGTATTTACACACATGGAGCGTAGCCATGTCAGGGTACATACACCGGGACTGTTCTCAAAGGGAAATAGCGTAGAGATACACTTGGAGTGTCTGGCCGATTCGCAGTTCTGTTTTCCGCTTCCCGGAGGAAAGGTCATTTCTGCTTATGGAAGCCGTGGTGGACATTCGGGAGCAGATATAAAGACCAAGGCCAATGATTCCATTCTTTGTGTGTTCGACGGTGTGGTACGCATGGCCAAAAGTTACGGTGGATATGGAAAGGTGATTGTGGTGCGGCATTTTAATGGACTGGAAACTGTGTACAGTCATAATTCCAAAAACTTTGTTGCACCGGGTGATTCGGTCAAGGCGGGCCAGGTCATCGCATTGACCGGGCGTACCGGACGTGCTACGACAGAGCATCTGCATTTTGAACTCAGGGCCAACGGACAACATTTTAATCCCGGATTATTATTTAATATGTCTACCCGTGTCCCATTGAAGCGTACGCTGGTATGTACGAAAGCAGGAAAACATGTGAAATTATCTCCTAAAAAATGAAAGAATATGGATATTGAAAAGATATTGACAGAAGGAATTGTGTTCAGAGGCGGGAAGTCTTCTGACGGAAAAAAGAAAGAAGAGAAAGTAAAGACCAAGGCTAAGAAGAAAACCTACATTACGGGTTTGCATGGTTCTGGCTCTGCCAAGATGAAAGCGGAATATCGCCGCCGGAGAGCCAACAGACACAAACAGGGATAAAAGTGAACAAAAAACTGTATTCAGTTGTTAATATATTTGTAAAACTAAAAAAAGAAGATTATGAGAAAATTATTTTTACTCGTAGTAATTGTAATGGCTACCATCACTGCCAGTGCGCAGGAAGGTATTTATTTAGGTGGTGGTATCAGCTTGTGGAGAAACAATGATGTAGATAAGACTTCATTCTCTATCACACCGGATGTTGGTTATAACCTGAGTGAAAAATGGGCCGTAGGTGTGGAACTGGCTTATGCACACAATGGTGTAGAACCTAAGATTAACGGTAATGCATTTGCTTTGGCTCCGTATGCACGTTACTCTTTCTATGAAAACAAGATTGTACGTTTGTTCTTGGATATGGGATTTGGATTCTCTACTTACAAGGAGAAACATGCGGAGTCTGTAAATGGTTTTGAAATCGGAGTGAAACCGGGATTGGCAGTAAAATTGAATGATAATTTCAGCTTTATTACTAAAGTAGGTTTTGCAGGTTATCGTGACGACTACTATCGTAATATGAACGGAAATGGATTTGGCGTTGCTTTGGATGGCGAGAATATTTCCATTGGTATTGAGTACGAATTCTAATAAGAACAATTGAATAACTAATAGATAGGGAGCAAAAAGAGGTGAAAACTTCTTTTTTGCTCCCTTTTTATTTGTTTCTCCGCTTTATCTTTTTAAATTTGTGTAATTCATCTATTATTTGAGCTTATGAAAAAGATTGCATGCATAGTGGCAGGTTTGTTCGTAGCTTTGACAATGGCCGCACAGACAAAAGTAACCTGGAGTATGGAACTCGGACTGGGTATGAGCACCTGGATGGGAAAGGATGCCGGAGACTCTTCTCCATTGTTTAATCAGAAGGTTGGAGTAGGAATTGATGTACCTTTGAGTGGACTGGTATCATTCCAGACCGGATTATACTGGGCTTCGAAAGGAGCAAGTATAGATGTGGATTATGTAGGGGCTAATACGCAGAATGTGGTGGATATGCACGTAAACCAGAATTATTTTGAGATGCCTTTGCTGGCTGCCTTTCATGTAGGCACGGCTGCTAATTTTGATATGGTGTTTACGGCAGGTCCTTATTTGGCTTATGGGGTAAACGGCAAGCGGAATATTGACATTGATGACTTGACTGTTTCTTATAATACCTTTGGGGAATCAAAGATTGAAGGAGAAATCGTCTCAGGGCTGCGCCGTTTTGATGCCGGTGTGATGGCTGGTGTGGCACTCGACTTTAAACGCTGGACAGTAGGACTTGACGGAGAATTTGGATGCTGCAAATTAGCCAGCAATTCAAAGACACGCAACTTGGCATTCTTCTTCACTGCTGGCTATAAATTCTAATTCTTAGAGATTTTATGTACGCTGGATGGCCTGTACCGTTTCTTTACGGGCAGGCTATGCAGCATTTTGAGAGCTGCCAAGTGGCGGTTGCGCCAGATTCGGTAGCTGAGCACGATTACAAGAAAAACAGTTCCTAACAGACATACCCAGCCGAACAACTCTTTCAGGCTGGTCAGCATGGTTTGGGTGTTTACTTCATTATAGAGTTGTATGACTGATACATCCGGCATCCACTCGTGCAGGTTGTCCATGTTTCTGCTTAATAACCCCCAGTTGTCGCGTTGCAGGTGTTTCATCCAACGGTTCAATATGGCTGCTCCCAGAGGGGTTGCAATGCTGGTACGAATGAAGCTGAGTACGCACAAAGACTGGAAGAAATGCTTGAAGGGTATATGCTTCGCTACATAAATGGTTAGTGAAATATAAAGCACTCCATGGCCGATGCCTTTTAAAAAGTTGGGCAGATATAAACTTTCAATATTCAAATCGGGGTATATCAGAAAATACATGTAATACTGGTACATGACAATCAGTGTAAATCCGACAGAAATCAATAATTTATATCCTTTTTTTAATACTGCTTGCCGGAAGAATACGATGCCTGCTCCGGCCAGGATTCCTGCAAATACACACCAGTTCAATGAAATGGCGTTTAGCGTATCGTACTGTAAAATGGAGGTCATGAATGCATTCTGCAGTACGGAGGAGGTGGTGAGAAACAGACAAAGCATCAAGAACAGGAACAATACTACGGGGAATTTCTTGTAGCGGAATACCTGCGGGTCTATATACGGATACCGTATGGAAGTCATCCGGTTGATGTTTATCAGCAAGGACACTACGGCTATTACAATGCAGGAGCGGATTTGTACGCTGTCCAGCCAGTCGTAAAAGTCTCCATAGATACAGATAAAAACAATTGCGAATAGCATGGCTGTCCATAAGAGGAGGCCTATCCAGTCTATGCCATATAAGGGAATCTTTTTACCCAGTCGGATAGTCCGTGTCAGGCACATGACGCAAATCCATACCACCATCAGCATGCCGATGACAAACCAGTGCATGTATTGCCAGTTGGCCCAGTCGTTGATGTGCATGGTGACCAGTCCGGACAACTGTATACTTTCAAGCACGATGATATAGATAACGGGATAGAACACTGAGAAATTTCCGGAAGGTGTGATGCTCAGACGGGTATTGGAGAAACACTCGAAGGTGCCCCACATGCGGAAGAATCCCGATACGAAGCATACACAAATCATAAGAAAGATGTTGTCTGTATGCATGGTAATCAGGTTGCAGAGAATGAGTACTGGGCATACCGTCATGAAAATAGACCGGGTGGTAAACCGGGATTTCAGACGGAACAGTATCGGAAATATAACAGTCATACCGATGAAGGAGGCATAGGCTGCCATGGTTACATCTTCCTGGATACATCCTAGTGCGCTCGACATCTGGGTAGCAGCCGGCAGGAAAACTCCTCCGTTAAACTGAAAGACCATGGCAAAGAAGAGCGACAGGCCGATGCAGACCGGAGTCGGTAAGAATTCTTTAAAGTAAGGAATCTGGGGACGTGGTTCAGCCATTGTCTTGTTTATTGTTTAACGTAACATTCTACATTCATTCCGGCTCTCAGGCGTTGCAAGTCTTCGGGACGGTTGTTTTCCGTAAACTCGATACGGACAGGGATGCGCTGTTCTACCTTTACGAAGTTGCCCGCCGAGTTATTTTGTGGAATAAGTGAATAGGAAGCTCCGGTAGCATCCGAAATAGAAGCGATACGTCCTTCAAATTTTACATCCGGAATAGCATCTACTCTTACTTCCACCAGCTGATTTCTCTTCATGTCGGTAGTCTGAGTTTCCTTGTAGTTGGCTATGACCCATTTCTCCGTACCGTCTACCAGAGTTACCAGGGCCTGTCCGGGTTGTACCAGTTCTCCTTCATGGATGTTTTTTCGTCCGGTCACCCCGTCTGTAGTAGCCAGAATCACTGTATAAGAGAGGTTTAGTTTGGCCAGGTTGAGCGCTGCCTCTGCCAGTTTGATGGCCGATTCATTCTGTTCCAGGCGCTGGGTCTGTTCCTGCTTCTGGAGCAAAGTCGATTGCTTCTGGCGTAACAGCTGTTCATAGCGTGCCTGTGTCGCTTCGTAATCCGTTTTTACCCGGTCGAATTGCTGGGGAGTAACGGCTTCTTCTTTCAGCAATTCCTGATAACGTTTGTAATCCGTCTGAGCATTTTGCAGACGGATGCGCTGCTCATCAATGGCTGCATCCGTTACGAGGATGTTGTTCTGTGTGGTGTTGATAGTGGTATGCATGGCACTCTTTCCGGCTAGTGCATTGCGATAGTCGGCTTCGGCTTGTGCCACTTTCAGACGGTACTCCGTATCTTCTATAATGGCCAGGGTATCTCCTTTTTTTACTGTCTGATACTCCTCAAAACAGATTTTCTTGATGAAGCCCTGTACTCGTGTGCTGACAGGAGTCAGGTGTTGCTTCACCTGGGCATTGTCTGTATATTCCACATTACCTAAATGGATAAATTTACCGCAAACCCAGCTGATACCGGCTACGAGGACCAGCAGTATAAAGAAATTAGAAATAGCTCTTTTTTTGTTTCGCATCATATATTTTTTCGTTTTTGTGTAAATATGCATTTCATTAAAGTGTTCCCGTAATTTTTTTCAGCAGGTAATATTGATACAATATACCTATCTGGTAGTTGGCCAGCTGCAATTCCATATCCAGCTGCATGTTGCTGGCATCCAGCATGTCGGTAATCAGTGACAGGCCGTTCAGGTAACGTTGCCGCACGATGCGGAAGTTTTCATGCGCCAGCTGTACGCTTTTTTGCTGGGTATTCAGTCTAACGTAAGCTTCATTCAGGTTCACGTATGCTTCGTGCACCTTGTTCTCTATTTTTTCCTTGACCAGCTGGTAATTCTTTTCTGCTTTTGAGGTGGCTATCCGTGCCTGTTTCAGCTTCTTCTTGCTTTTGAACAAAGCATCCAGATTGTACGAGATACCTACTCCGGCAAACCAGTAGTTGAAGTTGTTGTTCAATGGCGGGACTTCTACTAGAATCGGTCCGTTAAATTCATTGGTAGCTGTCAGACTGATGTGAGGTCTGCGTTCTGAACGAATCAAGTTCTGCTGGTTGTGAGTCAACTTGATTTCCGTGTGTGCCTGCTGTAGTTCAGGAGATTCCTGAGAAGCTTCCATCCAGGTCGTTTCCTGTTGTTTGTCCACATTGATACGGAACAGTGCTGTGGAGTCGGGTACAATATGTATCGAAGGGTCCAGTCCGATAGTAGTCGTCAGCTTGTGGTTTAAGACATTGAGCCTGTTGATAGTAGAAGTCAGGCCTAATTGCAGATTCTGCAACTGTAGTTCATAACGGGTAATGTCACTCTTCAGTGCCGTACCCTGTTGATAGGCAGCCCGCATATCCTTTACCAATAGATGTGTCTGCTCAATGTTCTTTTCGTAGACCGTCTGTTGATTTCTCAGTTGGAATAAATCAAGGTAATATCCCAACAGCATGAAGCGTAAATCCTGCTGGTTGTTTTGATAAGTCTGTTGTGCCAACTGCTGTTGCAGTTTCGCTTTCTGGATATTGGCATTGATACTTCCTCCGGCGTAGATAGTCTGTGAGGCCTTGAGTACAAAAGAATTGCCGAAGTGCGGCATGTCGGCATGTATGCCGTTACTGAAATCCCGGTCTGTCATGCAGCCGTCGCCAATGTAGTTGAGGTCTACCTGTGCCCGGATGGAGGGCAGTTTGGCATTTTTAGCCACTTCTACCGCCTGTGTCGTTTCATCAATGGCCAGCGAATGAAGCTGGATGCTTTTACTGTTTTGGTCAGCCAGTTGAAACAAGTCCTCAATGGTCATCACCTGTTCTTGTGCGGCGGCTGTGTAAATAAAAAAGGAAAGAACTCCAATAGTTGAAACTAATCTTTTACCCATTATTCTTTTTGTGTTGAAAATACCTTTAGCCATTTTATTTGGCTGTGCAAAATTAAACCATTATTTTTAGGCTGAATTTGCGGTTTATGCAAAAAGATTACCATTTTAAGCCATCCTCAGAGAATGAATCAGGAACAGGAAAGCTATATTTCGCTGATAAAGCAGACGAGTAAGGAGACCATCCGTATCAAGAAAACCGGATGGGAAGAAATTAAATTGCCGGGCCATGCACATGAAAAGTGCCAGATTATCTATACCCTTTCCGGCACGTTGCATGTACAGATAGGTTCCACAAGCTATTTTGTGCCAGAGAAGCACATCGCCTGGATACCTGGCAGTACGGAGCATGAATTGTCCAGCAAGAACCGGCAGGTGTCACTGGTTATTTTCTATCTGTCACTGGATGCGGATGACAAGGATACCGCATTGAAAGAATTCTCCATTTATCACACCAACTCATTCATTGCAGAGAATTTGAAATTTATTGCTTCCAAGGGGACGGAGATAGAACAGGCTGATTCTCCCGATTTGTATGCCTTTGCACTCAGCTTTTTCAAACTGCTGCCCTCCATCAGCCAGGATATGGGATTCTTGTTGAAGATGCTGGCCATTCCCAATGATGCACGTTTGCATCCTATTCTGGCCTATCTGCAGGAGCATTTGCATGAGAATTTGAAGATGCCGCAACTGGCTGCTCGTTTCGGATTCTCTGTGCGCAATTTGAGCCGTTTGTTCAATGAGTCGGGCATTTGTTTCAGCTATTATGTGAACAATCTGAGAATCATGCGGGCTATCGAGCTTTTTGCCGATGGGGGAAGGACCATGCAACAGATTGCATACGAAGTAGGTTTTGCCACTCCGAACCATTTCAATCGTGTGTTCCGCCAGATTACGGGCGTATCACCTAATGCTTTTGTAAAAAATGACTGAGTCCCTTTCTCAGCCTGAAACAGGACAAAAGAAAAGGACTCAGCTATGAGTATAAATCAAATCAGATTATACGTAAGTTTCCAGGAAAGATACTTCTCCTTCCGGTACAACTTCCAGGTTCTGGGTAGTAGCTGGGAACAATACTGATTCACCTGCTTTTACGCTGATGCGGTTGCCTTCGTTGTCAGTAACGGTGCAGGCTCCCTTCATGCAGATGTAAATAACAAACGAATCCAGTTCGCTGTAGTCCATGTTCATGGTTTCTGTCAGGTTGTAAACAGAAGTGGTGAAATACGGACAGCTTACTAGTTCCACCGGTTCGTCTTTACGCGGTTCATAGTGCGTACGATAATCATCAGATACGGTATAGTCGATGGCATCTTTTGAAAGTTCCGTATGCAGTTCACGCAAGTTGCCGTTCTTGTCTCTGCGGTTGAAGTCGTAAATACGGTAAGTGATGTTGGAAGTCTGCTGTATTTCTGCCAGGAAACATCCGGCTCCGATGCTGTGGATACGTCCTGCCGGCAAGAAGAATACATCACCTGGTTGTACGTCATACTTGTCGAGGGCATCGCAAATCGTATTGTTTTCAATCATGTCGGCATATTCCTGCGGAGTAATCTGTTTTTTCAGACCTGAATACAAGTGGGCCTGTCCACCGGTATTGTCGATGATATACCACATTTCTGTTTTACCCATAGACTGATGGCGCTTCATGGCCAGTTCATCGTCAGGGTGTACCTGAATAGACAAATCCTGCTTGGCGTCAATAAACTTGATAAGCAAAGGGAATTTGCCCTGGAATCGCTTGTAGTTTTCTTCTCCCACCAGCTTTCCTTTATATTCTTCCATCAGCTGAGTCAGGTTCTTGCCGGCATCTGCACCTTCTGCTACTACAGATTCGTCGCCCGGTACGTCTGAGATTTCCCAGCTTTCGCCCACTTGTTCCTGCTGACAGTCTAATTGTTTAAAAGGAATAATACGCTCTCCTCCCCAAAGGGTCGATTTTAAAATAGGTTTGAATTTCAAAGGATACATAATCTTATTTATTTTGGTCTGTACAAAAATAGGAAAAACTATGATTATACCTTATATAATTGGGGAGAAAAAGAAGATATGAAGTATTCTTTTGATTTCTCAAATCAGAAATACAAACGTAATCTTTGCGTAAATGAAATGTACATCTCATGAAGTTCTGCTGTAACATAAACACTCCATCTTTGCAACGGAAAAAAGAAATGCATGAATAGATTATGAGATTAGGTTTTAAGGAGATTGTTTTTGTTTCAGGTTTCTTAGCTTGTTCTACTATGCCGATGGTAGCAGAGACTATAAAAGGTACCATTGTAGACAAGCAGACTAAAGAACCATTGACGGGAGCTACCGTACAAGTGCTTGGAAGTACAGTAGGGGCTGTAGCCGATCTTGACGGAAATTATATTTTGGATGTCCCTGGTGGAGTATATGACCTTGTGGTGAAATACGTGGGATATACCGATATTAAAACTGGAGGTGTAAAAGCAAAAGGCAAAGATGTGGTGCTGAACTTTGAGATGGAAAGCGATGCACAAGCCTTGAGTGAAGTCTCCGTTGTTGCACGTAAAAACCTGGAAGGGGAACGTGCGTTGAGCATGGAACGCCAGAAAGCCACTGTAGCCATTGAAAACCTTGGGGCGAAAGAAATGAGCGTGAAAGGTATCAGCAATGTACAGGAAGGCGTGAAGAAAATAACCGGTATCTCGATTGCTAGTGCAGGACAGTTGATTGTGCGCGGATTGGGCGACCGTTATAGTACGACTACCTTGAACGGACTGCCGATTGCTTCTCCGAATCCGGATAACAAACTGATTCCACTGGATTTGTTTCCTTCAAGTACGGTACGAAACATTACGGTGAGTAAGGTATATGAAGCAGGAACATTCGCAGATTATTCAGGAGCACACATTGACATCAGTACCAAAGAAAATACCGGAAAAGACTTTTTCTCCATCGGTTTCAATACAGGAGGCCGGTTCAATACAATTTTCCAGGATTTCTATAAAATGGATCAGCAATATTCCTTGTTCCGTAATCCGGGCATTAATCAGAAATACATTGACATGCCTAAGGTGGATTTTTCAACTGCCATTACGAAGGAAAATCCTTTTCATACAACCTTCGATGTGAATAAGAGTACAAGTCTTCCGGAATTTGGTGGTAATATAGCCGGCGGAAAGAACTGGGATGTAAATGGACAGAATCTGAGTCTGTTGGCCGCGTTGAGTGCAAGCAATACCAATGAAACCACAAAAGATGCTTTTTATCGCACACTTGAAGCCGGAGGTACGACTCTCGACCAGTTTAATTACGACAGTTACCGTCAGGAACTGAAACTGGCAGGACTTGGTAACCTGGCTTATACACTTAGAGAGGCCGACCGTATTGGATACACCTTCTTCTATGCACGTAATGCGGAGAATACCTATATGTTGCGACAGGGAGAAGACTATGAAGACAATGAACTGATAGGTAACAACTCTGTGACCCACATTTATACCCTTCAAAATCATCAGCTGAACGGACACCATGAGTTTGGAAAACAGTGGGATTTGAACTGGAGCGGTTCTTATAGCAAGACTTCCAGTGAGGAGCCTGACCGCAGACAGGTGATGTTTGAAAAGGCTGGTAACTCTCTGGAACTGTTCGACCTGAACAAGCAGGAGAACATGCGTTATTTCGGCTCGCTGAATGAAGAAGAATGGGTGGGCGATTTGCGAAGCTCTTATCGCTATGGAGACAATAACCTGATACGCATGGGAGCTACTTACAAAGACAAGAGCCGTACGTTCCGTTCTACACGTTTCTACTATGATGTAAGCCGTTTCAATCCTGAGATAGAGGATATTTACCAGACTTCCAGCTTTATGGGCTATGACCATATTGCCAATGGAGACATTACTATAATCCGTGACCAGCAGCCGAAAGACCAATATGATGCTGGACACTCCATCTATGCCGGATTTATTGATGCAGAATATTATCCGACAGCCAATTTCCTGGTGAATATCGGAGTGCGTTATGAATACAGTCACCAGTGGGTAAATTATGCGACTGACGGAGGTGAAGCCAAACGGAATGAGGTGAACTGTCATGACTTCTTTCCGGCCATGAACTTGAAATATACCGTGAACGATGCCAACAGTCTGCGCTTCTCGTTCTCACGTACGGTAACTCGTCCGTCATTTATCGAAATGGCTCCTTTCCTCTATCAGGAATCGTATGGAGCAGCCATGATCCGAGGTAATGCAGAATTGAAGAACGGATATAACTACAATATCGACTTGCGTTACGAACGCTTCGACCAGCAGAACAGCAACAATATGTTCTCTATTACGGGTTATGCGAAAATCCTGGAAGACCCGATTGAACGTACACAGACCTTGTCGGGCGGAGCGGCTGTTCACTCTTTCCAGAATGCAGATACGGGTGTGGCTGCCGGAGTGGAAGTGGAATTCCGCAGAGAACTGTTCCGCGACTTCCGCGTAGGAGCCAACGCTTCTTACATGTACACCAACGTACAATTGCCGGAAGGTGGAGCCTATACCAACGCACAACGTTCCCTGCAGGGAGCTTCTCCTTACCTGGTGAATGCGGATATCAGCTATGCTCCTAAGTTTAAGAACGATACACAGCTGACTGCTACGCTGCTCTATAACCTGCAAGGACCACGCATTCATGCGGTAGGTATTTCCGGATTAGGTGACGTGAAACAGGAAGACTTGCATACGCTGGATTTCGTAGCCACTTACAAGCTGAATGACCACTGGAACTTTAAGTTGCAGATGACCGACTTGCTGAATCAGGACATCGTCTTCAAGCAGGAAGTGAAAGACGGCAGAAAACTGGAAGTGGAACGTTACGGAAGAGGAACTACTTTTGAATTAGGTTTTAGCTATACATTATAAAAATTCATAAAGGAAAAAAATTGAACACTATTCTAAACTTTTTATTAACGAGAAAAGTATGAAAACAATGAACTTGAAATTTATGTCGATGGCTGCAATCGCTGCTATGACTTTGTGTACTGCTTGTAGTGAAGATGACAACACTCCGAATCCGGAACCTCCTGTTGCAGATGCGTATTCTTCAGAGTTGTTCTTGACTGCAGCAAACAATAACGCAATTAATTATAATTTCAGCAATACATTTACAAACAAATTTGTCGGTACGATTGACGGTGGAGCCGACATGACGAAGGTAGATAATTTCTTCGAAGCAGCTGCTTATCGTGGTGCAGTTCCGGCTAATAATGACTGGACAGCCGGATGGATTCGTACAAGCGGTAACGGTGATGAGACAAGTGCCAATGCTGTGGAAATTCTGCAAGGCGAACTGACTGCCAATAAGACTTTATTGAAGGATAAAGTATATGCACTTAGCGGTGAATATATTGTGAAGACTGGCGCTACACTGACTATTGAAGAAGGTGTGAAAATTGTTGCCATGACCGACGATGAATCTGTAGATTATATTTTGGTACAGCAGGGTGCTAAAATCGAAGCTGTAGGAACAAAAGAGAATCCGATTATCATGACCTCAGACAAGAAAGAATCTGGTGCATGGGGCGGTCTGCACATTTGCGGTAAAGCTCATACCAATGCGGAAGGTGGTACCGGTAAATCTGAAATCGGTGATGCAGCTTATGGAGGCTCTGCTGACAATGATAACTCTGGTACACTGAAATATATTCGTCTGGAAAATACGGGATATGCATTGGACTCTGAACACGAAGCAAACGGTATTTCTTTCTATGGCGTAGGTAACGGTACTACAGTAGAATACGTACAGGCTTACAATGGTTCTGACGACGGTTTTGAATTCTTCGGTGGTAGCGTTGACGTGAAACACATGGTAGTGACTAACTGTAGTGATGACTCTTTCGACTGGACTGAAGGATGGAACGGACGCGGCCAATTCCTGGTGGCTTATCAGGAAGCAAAGGAAACACTCGGATTTGATTGTGACTGCTTGATGGAATGCGATAACAACGGTAAGAACTTTGCAGCCACTCCAGTAGCTTGTCCTACTTTGGCTAACCTGACCTTGATTGGTAACGGCGGTGAGAAACAGGGTGTTCGCTTGCGTGCCGGTACACAAGTGAAGATGTACAATGCACTGATTACTGGTAAGGGAAAATGCTTGACAACTGAAACTACAGAAACAGAAAAAGCATTGGTAGACGGCACTTCCGTATTGAACTACGTAACTTTGGCTACGGATATTGAATGTAACGGTGCTGAAGAATAAGAAATAGATTTCATTTGATTGATGGCGGTCTGTCGGGAGGAATGGCTCGGCAGACCGCTTCTTTTTTATTGGAGAATGAAATGCATTTTCCCGTCTTCTTCTCCGTGATAGGAAAAGCCTTCCCACTCAAACTCTTTCAGCTGTTCCGGATGTGCTATCCGGTTTTTCAGGATGAAACGGGTCATCTCGCCCCGACACATCTTGGCGTAGATAACTACCGTGGTAGGTTTCCCGTTTTTCAGGGTGTAGAACTCGGGCGTAACGACCTGTACTTCCTGACAAACTTTTTCCCAGTCGAACAAGTCTTTCATTTCACCACTGGCCAGGTTGACAAGAATGCCTCCTTGCTGCCGGATGGCATCAATGAAATGGTCCGTCAGCAAAGGGCGCCAGTATTCAAACATGGTTTTCCGTTCGTGTTCCGGCAATCGTACATTGCCTTCCAAGCGGTAATTCTGAATACTGTCCAGCGGGCGGAGCAATCCGTATAAGAAAGAGGTAATCAACAAATGTTGCTGGGCATACTGGAAATCTTCTACGGTAAAGTCAGCCGGATGGATGCGCTTGAACACGATGCCTGTGTAGGCCAGAAGAGCCGGCAGGACAGGGGTCTCCGGTGAAAGGAACTCGTGGTAGCGCAGATAGTTTTCGGCTGCTAACTTCGGATTCACTTTCAGCATCTGAGCCAGTTCTTCGGCGGTAAACTGGGTCATGTACAAGGCGTTTTCGCGGGCCTCTTTCAAAAAATGAGGGGTACTGGTTTCTGGATATGGAGTTTTGCTACGTGTGGTCATGGTCTTGGCACACGAGATAAATGTCATCATACGCGCTCTTGTTTTTCGTTAAAACTATTTACAAAGATAGACTCCTTGGCGGATTTTCCAGCGGTTTACGGTATATTTGTCAGGGTTTAACATTTTATAGAAAGGAAAGAACAATGAAAAATTTACGGATTTGGAGCCTTTTGTGTCTGATTTGGATGGGTGTCCTGGCTGCTTCAGCGCAAGACACCGGGAAAGAAAAAATCAGTTTGGGTGATGCCATGCCTGCCATTACCCTGAGTTCGGAGATATATGGTAAAGTGACACCTGCCGATTTGAAAGGAAAGGTAGTGCTGGTCAGTTTGTTTGCTACATGGTGCGGTCCTTGTCAGATAGAACTGGCTGAGGTTCAGAAGACCTTATGGCCGAAATATAAGGATAACAAGGATTTCAAGCTGTTGGTTATCGGTCGGGAGCATACGGATGCGGAACTGAAAAAATATAATGAACGGAAGAAGTTCAGTTTCCCGCTCTATCCGGATCCTAAACGGGAAGTCTTCTCTCTTTTTGCCGACCAGACAATCCCCAGAGCGTATCTGTTCGGGAAAGACGGTAAGCTGATTCATGCCTCAATAGGTTATACAAAGGCTGAATTTCAAGAACTTATGGCTGATATAGAAGCCGCTTTGAAATAAGAAAAAGGTATATGAAAAAAACTGTAGTGTACTAAATAAGTTGACACAATTTATTTAGTAACATGCGTAA
>ENA-OZGV01000026-OZGV01000026.1-human-gut-metagenome-genome-assembly--contig:-NODE-26-length-91790-cov-20.470061_pt1 | contig 91790 bp, 81 predicted proteins | sample MGYA00245120_ERZ653665 | MGnify/ENA primary metagenome ERZ653665 (study PRJEB26926, sample SAMN06165250) | human gut metagenome | biome: ENVO:00009003; feature: ENVO:2100002; material: ENVO:00002003... | reverse complement strand
AGAAATCTATCATACCACACCTTTTTGTCAATTTTTTTTCGTCCTCTTTTTTGCGTCCGCTTATTCCCACCACCCCCTCAATACCCACATAACCTACATATCATGAACAGTATATGCTTTTGTCATACTACCTCTTTCCACCGCATCTTTTTTTGAACGTTCCTCTCTTCCCTGCTCTTGTACCCCACCTTTCTTCGAGAAAAACTCAGACAATCTCCGCCACTTGCAAGGAAGCCTCGATTCCGTAGCCGGGTTCCCAAACTGATGAAGGCAGCCCTGATATGCCGAGTTCTTTCCACAATTTCTACTTCGTTATGCCGGAATTTTCCGGCTCAGCGCAGATTTGAACGGAAACCGTGTCTATTCCGAGAAGAAGAAATAGGAGCGCACAGATTCCATACGCGGCCTTTCCGCACCATTGGAGCAATAAACAGGGGCGCAGCTAACGCGGCGCCCCTGTCCGCTCCCGGCAACACGCCGGCAAGCATGCTTTTCAGTTATTTTTTCTCCTTGGTGAAGTCCAGTTTGCCGCCTTTTTCCCGCACCACGATTTCCGTTCCTTCCGGAAAGTCTCCTTCCAGAAGTTTAAGGCTGAGCGGGTCCAGAAGATCATGCTGGATGGCCCGCTTGAGAGGCCGGGCTCCATAAACAGGATCAAAACCGTGGTCCGCCACCAGAGCCGTAGCTTCCGGAGTCATGCGCAAAAACAGGCCTTTGGCTTCCAGGCGCCTGCGGACACGCTGAAGCTGAATGTCCACAATGCCCTTGAGTTCCTGCGCCGTGAGCCGGTCAAAGATGATGATTTCATCAATACGGTTCAGGAATTCCGGACGGAAGTGGCCTCGCAACGCCTCCAGGGCCTTGGCTTCCCGCTGTTCCGCATTGGCTTCATTGAGGATATACTGGCTGCCGATGTTGGAGGTCATGATGATGACCGTGTTGCGGAAGTCAACCGTACGCCCCTGGCCGTCCGTAATACGGCCGTCGTCCAATACCTGGAGCAATACGTTGAAGACGTCCGGGTGGGCCTTTTCAATTTCATCGAAGAGAACCACGCAGTACGGACGGCGCCGCACGGCTTCAGAGAGCTGACCGCCTTCTTCATACCCCACGTATCCGGGAGGCGCCCCGATGAGGCGCGCAACAGAATGTTTTTCCATGTATTCGGACATGTCAATGCGGACGATGGCGTTTTCATTGTCAAAAAGGAATTCCGCCAGCGCCTTGCTGAGCTCCGTCTTGCCGACGCCGGTGGGTCCCAGGAACAGGAAAGAGCCAATGGGCCTGTTTTCATCCTGCAACCCGGCGCGGGCGCGCCTCACGGCGTCGGATACGGCCTTAACGGCCTGTTTCTGCCCGATTACGCGGGCGCCCAGGCGTTCTTCCATGTGCACCAGCTTGGCACGCTCCCCTTCCTGCAGACGGGCGGCGGGAATGCCGGTCCAGGTGGCAACCACTTTGGCGATGTCTCCTTCCGTGACTTCCTCCTTCAGCAGCCCTCCATCTTCCTTCTGCATTTTACTGAGCTTTTCCTTGCCTTCCGCCAGGGCGCGCTGGGCCTCCGGAAGTTCTCCATAGGTGATTTCCGATGCGCGGGTCAGATCACCCATCCGTTTGGCCCGTTCACTTTCCAGCTTGAGGGCTTCTATTTTTTCCTGTTCCCTGCGGACGGCGTCCAGCACTTCCTTTTCACTTTTCCATTTGGCAATCATGGAACCGGATTTTTCCTTCAAATCGGCCAGGTCCTTGGTGATTTTTTCCAAACGCGCCTTGCTGTCGGCGTCTTCTTCCTTCGCCAGTGCCTGCCGCTCCATTTCAAGCTGCATGGCTTCACGTTCAATCTGGTCAATTTCCGTGGGCATGGAGTCCAGCTCAATTTTGAGGCGGGCTGCCGCTTCATCCACCAGGTCCACTGCCTTGTCAGGCAGAAAACGGTCGGAAATATAACGGTCGGAAAGGGTGGCGGCCGCCACGATGGCAGCGTCCGTAATACGCACCCCATGGTGAACTTCATAGCGTTCTTTCAGGCCGCGCAGGATGGCAATGGTATCTTCCACGCTGGGCTCGGAGACCATGACGGGCTGAAACCGGCGTTCCAGAGCCGCATCCTTTTCAATGTATTTGCGGTATTCGTCCAGTGTCGTCGCGCCGATGGTCCGCAGTTCCCCGCGGGCCAGGGCGGGTTTGAGCAGGTTGGACGCATCCACCGCCCCTTCACTGGCGCCCGCGCCTACGATGGTGTGCAGTTCATCAATAAATAGAATGATTTCACCGTTGGAATCCGTTACTTCCTTAAGGAAGGATTTCAAGCGCTCTTCAAATTCGCCGCGATATTTGGCCCCGGCGAGCATGGATCCGATGTTGAGCGAAACAATGCGCTTGTTGCGCATGCTTTCCGGCACGTCGCCGTTGACTATGCGCCGCGCCAAACCTTCCGCAATGGCGGTTTTGCCAACGCCGGGTTCCCCGATCAGGACAGGATTGTTTTTCGTCCTGCGGGAAAGAATCTGCAAAACACGGCGGATTTCCGTATCGCGGCCGATAACAGGGTCAATTTTACCGGCACGGGCGCGGGCCGTCAGGTCCGTTCCATATTTTTCCAGCGTCTGGTATTTGCCTTCCGGATTGTCGTCCGTCACGCGCTGGTTGCCGCGCACTTCCTTCATGGCGGCCAGATAATTATCCTTGGTCAGGCCAAAGGTGTCCGTCAACTGGTGCACTTTGTTTTGCGTGTCCAACGCACCAAGCATGAAATGTTCCACGCTGAGGTAGTCATCTTTGAGCTTTTTGCGTTCTTCTTCCGCAGCCTGCATTACCGTAGCCAGATCACGCCCCATCTGGGGCTGGGTGGTGGCACCGCTTTGGGTAGGTTCGTGAGAAACTTCCCTCTGGGCCGCCTGGAGAAGCAACCCCGGGTCGCAAGAGGCCTTGCGGAGAATAGGGGAAAGAATTCCGCCTTCCTGCTCCAGCAACGCCACCAGAACGTCCAGAGAGGAGATTTCCGGTTTTCCAAGCCGTCCTGCAGTTTGCTGCGCCTGCATCAGCGCTTCCTGAAATTTTGTTGTTAGATTGTTAAGCATGGTATGTTGGTATTTTAGACATAAGAATAACTCCAACCGTTGAATGGAAAAACAGGATTTTTCCTGTTATCTAAAAATTTTTTGTCCCTCCGGATTCCCCGCAATATCACTTGCACGCTCAACGGATTATTGGAGAGTCCTCCCTGACAAGGAAATCCTGTCCCGCTTTCCCATGGGGCTGGCGCATCCGGTATCCCGGCAACAGTGTAAAATCCTGAACGCCAAGGAAAATATTTCCGGAAAGAACGGCAGCCCCGTACCGGATAGAAACGCAGGAATAGCCCTTGCCCATGCTCCAAAATAATCGCGTGGGCAAGGGCGGCAATGCCAAATACCACGTTCGCGGCCTACCCGACTGACAGAAGACGGATTTTTCCATTCCATTGATGGATACAGAGATATTCTCCACCTGCAAGAAGACTAAAATGTAAAAAAATGCTTGCTCGCATGATAATGGCATATTAGTTATGTAATCAATTACGTATTCAATAACGGAAAGATATGGATTTTTTCGATAGGACAGGTAAAATAGCCATTGGAAGCAGGCTGCGCATGCTGACGGATGCTGTGACGTCTGATGCAAGTCAAATTTATGAATTATACGGCATTGACATAAAGCCAAAGTGGTTTCCCCTGCTTTTCGTTTTGGCCGACGGGAAAGAGAAAACAATAACGGGCATAGCGAAGGAAATAGGGCACAGCCATCCATCCGTGAGCAATATCGTTGGAGAAATGACGGCAAGAGGATTGGTGAAAAGCCTTGAAGACCAGAAGGACAAGAGACGCACCGTCATCGCCCTGTCTCCACATGGAAAAAGGGTCGCCGCCATGCTGACAGAGCTTTGCAAAGACGTGGAGGTCGCCGTAGAGGATATTTCCAAGGAAACGCGCCATGATTTGTGGAGAGCTATCGGCGAATGGGAAGACCGGCTCGCTGAGAAGAGCCTGCTGCAACGGGTCAAAGAAGCCCGGAAAATGAGGGAAAGGGAGCATATCAGGGTAGTTCCTTACGAACCGTGTTACAAAAATACGTTTAAATCACTTAACGTACAGTGGATTACAAAACACTGGAAGATAGAACCGCACGATCTGGACTATCTTGATCATCCGCAGGAATATATTATCAACAAAGGAGGCTTTATCTTTGTAGCCCTTTACAGGGGGAAGCCCGTCGGAGTTTGTGCCCTCTGCAAAATGGATGACCCGGTATATGATTATGAACTGGCGAAACTTGCCGTTCACCCTCATGCGCAGGGCAAAGGCATCGGGGAAATACTTTGCCATGCAGCCATAGACAAAGCAAAGGACATGAAGGCGAAAATTCTTTTTCTTGAAAGCAACACCCTGCTCAAGCCTGCCATACATACATATAAAAAGCTGGGATTCAAGGAACTTACGGAAAATCACCCGGCATACGAACGCGGAAACATCCAGATGGAACTGAAGATAACGTATTGATATGGAAATCATAAAAAATAATAAAGTCATCGTTCGCAAGGAAGACGCATCGAAGAAAGTGTTCAAGGGCGTTTCACTGGATTCGCTCGCTGTCGGAGAGAAATCAATGGTAGCAAAGATGAACTATGTGAAAGGCAACTTCGCCTCCACCCACCAACATCCGCATGAACAATGCGGGTACGTCATTTCAGGCGAATACCGCCTGAACATGGAAATGCCGGAGGAGAATATTGAAGTGCTGCTTCATGCAGGGGACAGCTACGCCATACCGGGCAATACGCCTCATTCCTTTGAGGTGATGGAAAGCGGAGAGGTTGTCGATGTGTTCACACCGCCAAGGGAGGACTATTTGTAAACAGCCGCATTTGGGGCTGAAGAAACTTCATATCAGCCTAATAAAACTAACGAGAGGATGCCGCCTACCCTATTGCTGCATTCTGAAAGGATTATCCGGCAGCATACCGAACGCCGACCAATTTGTTGTCTCTGTTTTTCAACAGATTAGGCCAAACTGACAAAAATCCAATAAGAAAACCGCCCCGGTAACCGGAGAAAGACGCGGAACCAAGGCACCGGCTGATGCCGGACGATTTTTCCGCCAGGATATTTTCCGGACCGGGGCGGTCAATTACATCCCGCTCATCGGGAACAATGTATCCAGCGCGGCGTTCAGAGTCATCACGTTGACTACGTTTTCCCCCAGAATTCCACCCCGGACGAAGTGTGCAGACACCAGTTTCCGGACTTTTTCCGGAGGCACTCCGCGCGTGGAGGCAACACGGTTCAACTGCAATTCCGCCGCTTCCGGAGAGATGAAAGGCTCCAAACCGCTGCCGGAAGCAAAAAGCATGTCCGCAGGGACAGGCGTTTTCTCCGGCAGGTTGTGGGCTTTCAGCAGAGCCGCCCTGCGCTCCGCCACCGTTCTGACCAGCTTCCCGGAAGTCCAGGAGAGATTGCTGGCTCCGGAAGGCATGGTAGCGTATTCTCCGGCAGAGGGCCGGGGCCAGAAATATTTGGCGGAGATAAAAGGCTGTGCGACAAGCTCCGAAGCGATAATTTCCCCCCGTTCATTCCGGATTAGGGAACCATGCGCCTGATGAGGGAAAAAAATCAGGCTGACCAGCGTAACGGCCAAAGGGTAAATGCCGCCGGTAATGACGGCCAGAAACAGAAACAGGCGCAGATTGGGAAATGTCCACTTCATGATAATTCAGCAGGTTAGGATTGGATTGTTCAAACAAGGCGCCATGCATTGATGACCATATCAATAAGCTTGATGCCCATGAAAGGAGCAATCAGGCCGCCCACCCCGTAAATGAGGATATTGCGCTTCAGCAGGGAGGCCGCTCCCGCTGGACGGTAGGAAACCCCCTTCAAGGCCAGCGGAATCAGCGCTACGATGATCAGGGCATTAAAAATCACAGTGCTGAGAATGGCGCTTTGCGGGGAATTCAGGCCCATTATGTTCAGGGCGGAAAGAGGTCCACTGGCCATGCCGTCAGCCACAAAGAGGCCGGCAAACATGGCGGGAATGATGGCAAAGTATTTGGCTACGTCATTGGCGAAGGAAAAGGTGGTCAGCGCGCCGCGGGTAATCAGCATTTGCTTGCCGATTTCTACGATTTCAATCAGCTTGGTCGGATTGCTGTCCAGGTCCACCATGTTGCCCGCCTCCCGGGCGGCCTGCGTTCCGGTGTTCATCGCCACACCCACATCGGCCTGGGCCAGGGCGGGAGCGTCATTAGTTCCATCCCCGGTCATGGCCACCAGGCGGCCGGCAGCCTGTTCCTCACGAATGCGCGCCAGCTTCATCTCAGGCGTAGCTTCCGCCATGAAGTCATCCACGCCGGCTTCCGCCGCAATGGATGCGGCAGTCAGGGCATTGTCCCCTGTCACCATGACAGTCCGGATGCCCATGGCCCGGAGCCGGGCAAAGCGTTCCCTGATGCCGCCCTTGACGATGTCTTTCAGATAAATGACTCCCAGCACGTCTTTTCCCCGGGCCACTACCAGCGGCGTACCGCCGACACGCGCAACATTCTGCACCATCATTTCCACCTCTTGCGGGAAAGTTCCGCCCCGGATTTTCACCCACTGCGCCACGCTTTCCGCCGCTCCTTTCCGGATGGAAACGACCGGACGGCCGTCGTGCTCCGCAATATCCACGCCACTCATGCGGGTGGAGGCGGAAAACGGGATAAAAGCAATATGGTCCGCGTCCATATGGCGGCCCCGGATTCCAAACTGTTTTTTAGCCAGCACCACGATGCTGCGGCCTTCCGGCGTTTCATCGGACAGGGAAGCAAGCTGGGCGGCTTCCGCCAGCTGAAGGTCATCCACCCCGGGTGCAGGCAGGAATTCGTTCGCCATTCGATTGCCGAAGGTGATGGTTCCGGTTTTATCCAGCATCAGCACATCAATGTCCCCGGCTACTTCCACGGCGCGCCCGGACACAGCCAGCACATTCCGGCGCACAAGCCGGTCAATGCCGCTGATACCAACGGCACTTAACAATCCGCCGATCGTCGTCGGAATCAGGCATGCCAGAAGAGAGACCAGGATGGGCAGGGAAATACGGCCCTCCGCCCTGAAGCCAAGCGCCCGGGCAGAATCCTCAATGTATCCGGCCATGGCGGGAAGGGAAAGAACCACGGCAAGAAAAACAATGGTCAGCGCCACCAGCAAGATACCCAGAGCGGTTTCATTGGGCGTTTTCTGCCGGCTGGCCCCCTCCACCATGGAAATCATGCGGTCCAGGAACGTATGGCCCGGTTCCACGGTAATACGGATAACAATGCCGTCACTGATTACACGGGTTCCTCCCGTTACAGCGCTGCGGTCCCCCCCGCTTTCACGGATGACCGGAGCGGATTCCCCGGTAATGGCGGATTCATCCACGCTAGCGATGCCTTCTATCACCTCTCCATCCAGGGGGATGATATCCCCGGCCTCGCACAACACTTTGTCCCCTTTGCGCAATTCGGAAACGGAGACGATTTCCTCCGTTCCCTTGTCCGTCAGCAAACGGGCGTTCACATAAACGCGCATTTCTTTCAGGGCGTCCGCATACGCCTTTCCCCGGCCTTCCGCCAGCGCTTCCGCAAAGTTGGCGAAGAGCACGGTGAACCAGAGCCAGAGCGCGATTTGCAAAGTAAAGCCGAAGGGTTGCCCGGCAGCCAAATCCCTGATAAGGGCAATCGTTGCCATCAGGGCGCCGGCAGCCGTGATAAACATCACGAAGTTTTTAGACAGGACGCGCGGGTCAAATTTGCGCAGCGCATTCAGGAAAGCTGTTTTCAACATGTCTCCGTCATACCAGGATTGACTCTTTTTCTCCTTCATGATCATAAACATCCGGATTATCGGCTAATACGCCTTAAAGCATGGCTCCCGAATACAGGAGCAAATGCTCCAGAATAGGTCCCAAAGCCAGGGCCGGGAAGAAGGTGAGGGCTCCTACAACCAGCACGACGGCTACCAGCAGAACCATGAACATCAGGTTATCCGTCCCCATGGTGCCCTGGGCCGGCGGAGCGGTTTTCCTGGATGCCATGCTGCCAGCAATCATCATCACCGAAATAATGGTTCCGAAGCGGGCCAGCAGCATCGCCAACCCGCCCAGCAGGGAATAAAAAGGCGTATCCCCTGCAGCCAGACCAGCAAAGGCGCTTCCATTATTCCCGGCCTGGGAACCGAAGCAGTACAGGATTTCCGTCAGCCCGTGGGGGCCGGCATTGCAGATGGATGCCCGCCCGGCTTCCGTAGCGGCGGCCAGACCGCTCATGACCAGGACGGCCATGCCGGGCAGAAGGATGCCCACCATGGAGCAGCACACTTCCCGGGCTCCCATTTTTTTGCCCAGGAATTCAGGGGTTCGCCCCACCATTAAACCGCACAGGAACACGGTAATCATGGCAAACATCAGCATGCTGTACAAGCCGCAGCCCAGACCTCCGAAAATTACCCCACCCAGCAGCATATTGAACAGGGCAATCCCGCCGCCCAGCGGGGACATGCTGGAATGCATGCAGTTCACGGACCCGTTGGAAGATGCCGTCGTAGCGACGGACCAGAGGGAACTGTTCGTAACGCCCAGGCGCACTTCCTTGCCTTCCAGCATTTCCATGCCCGGGAAAAGCGGGTTTCCCGCATGTTCCGCCCACTGGGACAAGACAATGGCCGCCACAAGCAGAATCATCATGGCTCCGAAGATAATCCACCCCTGCCTCTTTCTTCCGATCATGACGCCATAGGCGTATGGGCAGGCGCAGCCGGCCAGAAGCAGGGAGAGCATTTCAACCATATTGCTGAAGGGCGTGGGGTTTTCAAAAGGATGCGTGCTGTTGTTCCCGAAAAAGCCGCCGCCGTTTGCTCCGAGCTGTTTGATGGCTATCTGGGATGCCGCCGGGCCACTGGGTATCATCTGTTCCACGCCATCCATGCCCGGCACGGCAATGGGTCCGTCAAAGGACTGCACCACACCCTGGGAGACCAGCAGAAGAGCAATGACCGTGGAAACAGGGACCAGAAAATACAACGTGCTGCGCGTCAGATCCGTCCAGAAGTTCCCCAGAGTAGAAGCGCATCTCCTTTCCAGCCCGCGGATCAGGGCGGACATGACGGCAATTCCCGTACCGGCGCTGACGAAATTTTGCACGCCCAGCCCGGTCATTTGAACAAAATAACTGACGCCTTCCGGCCCTTCCCCTGAATAGAACTGCCAGTTAGTGTTGGTCACGAAGCTGATGGCTGTATTCAAGGCTATATCCCACCGCATATTTTCAGTTCCGGCGGGATTCAGAGGCAGCCATTTCTGGCACAGCAGGGAAAGGAAAAGGACGAGGAATCCAGCGGCGTTAAACAAAAGAACGGCCGTCAAATACTTCTTCCAGTCCATTTCGCGGGTGGGGTCCACTCCGGCCATACGGTAGACGCAGCGCTCCACGGGACCCAGAACCGGGGAAAGCCATGTCTGCCTTCCCATCAAAACACTTGCCAGCCATTTTCCGAGAAACGGGGTGAAAGAGACCAGTATGCCTATGAACAGGACAATGATTAACAAGTCGTGTGAGGACACAACGCAACTCTACGCATATTCTGGAAATTCCGGGTAGTTAACAAAGGGCCTCCGGACATTAAGAAATTATTAATTCCTCTCCGGAAGCCCGTTTTTTAACGCCGGTGCGCCGTTAAAACTCCACGCCCAGGCGGAATCCCACCCAGAATTCGTCTCCGGCATCCCTGTGACGCAGCACCGTAGCCGCCTGGGAATAATTGACGGAGCCGGAAAGCGTATAATGTTCTGCAAACCGCCATGTCACGCCCAGGCTCCAGTCAATGCAGTTGGAGCCGTCATCATAGTCCACGTTATAACCGCCGTTGTACCCGTACCTGACCATGGGAACCACGGTCACATTTTCCAGGGGGGACCACTCCAACCGCACAAAGGCGCTGTAATAGGCTTCAAAATCCTGGTGTTCCACTTTCACCTGGGTTTCCGCTCCTACAGCCATCCAATCCGTTACGGCATAGGAGACCGTCAGCGCCGGATTGGCCACATTATAATCCTGTGTAAAATAGAATTGGTGCTCATACCAGGGATTGACAGTCCACTTCCCCAGATTCCAGGCGTAACCCAGAACCAGGTCCAGTTCATCGTAATTGGCGGAATCTCCTCCGGCATACCAGGCGCTGAACGTAAGATTCTTCCAAGAAATGCTCGGAGCCACTTCCCAGATGCCGCTGCCCGGCAGGCAGTCCAGACCTTCCGTTACGTACTTACTGGACCACCCCGCCGAGAAGGAAAAGGCCCAATCCATGTCTGTGGAAGGTATGGCGGCCTCCTGCATGTTTGTCAGGGAGGCTATCGACGGAGAAACCGTTTCCTCTCCTGCGCAGACGGTTCCTGCTATCATGGCGCAGCCCAGGGCTGCGGCTCCTACGTTTCTTGCGTTGTACTTGATCTTCATAAAGACGTATTGAATACGTCTTGGATCCTACACAGCATGTTGGACTGCGTGAAGTTAAGCCACATTCTCCAACCGTTATGAAAAAATATATTTTCCGGCTGCCGCAGATAATGTGCCGCTATTTTTTCCAGCCCAGTAAAACTGGGACAAGGGCTACTCGGCTCCATCCGCCACAATTCTGTAACCCAGGCCGGATTCCGCGTGGATAATGCGGTTTTCCGGATCGGAATCCCCCAGCTTTTGGCGCAGGTGGGCAATGTGCACCCGCAGGTAGTGCGTGTCCTCCTCATGCTGGGGACCCCAAATTTCACGGAGCAGCTGGCGGTGGGTCATCACCTTGCCCTGATGGAGCAGAAGCAGGCGCAGAATTCCGTACTCTTTGGAGGTTAAATGAATTTCCTCTTTCCCCTTCTCCACGCGCCGGGAACTCAGATCCACGACAATGGGACCCAGCCGGAATACGGACGGCTCACGGTCCGGACGATTGCGCCGAAGCATCACGCGCAGGCGCGCCAGCAATTCACGGCCGCTGAACGGCTTGGTCAAGTAATCATCCGCCCCGGCATCCAAGGCATCCACCTTTTCATCCTCCCTGTCCCAAGCCGTTAGAATCAGGATAGGAACCTGAGTCCACTCCCGAAGCTGTTTCAGCACTTCCAAGCCGTTAATGTCCGGAAGCCCCAGATCCAGAATAATGGCATCCGGCCGCTTCAGAGCGGTCTCACTCAAGCCAAGCTGCCCGTTTTCACACTCGCGGACATGGTAGCCTGCGCCGGTCAGCGTCAGGTTCAGAAGACGGCGTATCTGCCGTTCATCGTCAATAATCAGGATATCTGCAGGAAAGTTGCTCATGAGGCAGGAGGAATTACTCTTCAGGAACACTATCGTGCTCCACCAGGGGAAGGACAAGCCGGAAACATGTTCCGGCGGAAACGGGAACCAGGGAGACGGCACCGCGCTGAGCTTCCATGAACCCGCGCACAATGGGGAGCCCCAGGCCCAAACCACCGGGCCGCGTCGTCCGGAAACGCTCAAAAATGGTTTCCGCCCGTTCGGGAGGAATGCCCGGCCCCATGTCATGAATATCCAGCCAGACCTGGCCGCGCGCGGAGTCGGCACCACCTTGCAACGTAACAGAGGTTCCCTCAGGAGTATGTACGCAGGCATTCAACAGCAGATTGACCAGTACCTGTTCCATCAGGGAAAAATCCGCCTTCACCAGCGGATAGTCCGGCGGCAGGGAAACAGACACGGGATGATTCCGGCGTGCTTCCCTGGTAGCAGCCAGAGCCCCTTCAATAACATCCCCCAGATCGCACCAGTCCAGTTTGGGTTTCAAAGCGCCGGATTCCAGGCGGCTCACATCCAGCAAATTCTTCACCAGGCGGCGCAGACGGCGCGCGGCCAGTAAAATTTCCCCGTATTCTTCCCGCTCCTCCGGTGCGGACGCGGCACGTCCGGCCAATTTTTCACAGCCGCCCTCAATCACGGCCAAAGGCGTTTTGAACTCATGGGAAACACTGTCCAACAGGGATCGGTGCAGTTTTTCCGATTCTTCCATAAGCCGCGTACGCGCCCGTTCCGCCCTCAATTCTTCACGCTCCAGCGCCATGGCCAGCTGCGCTCCCATGCTTTCCAGCAAATCCTTCTGCCCGGCCGTCAGGCACTCCCCTTCCTCCGGCCTTACGCCCAGTACGCCCATGCAACGCTCCCCGGACATCATGGGAAGGTAAAACCCTTCCGCTACCGGGATCGTATCCGTAAACCTTCCTGCGGGGCGGCGGTGTTCCATGCACCAGACTGCTACGCTCCATTCCTTCTCATCCATGGAGTACTCTCCGCCGGTCTCCCAAAGCCTCAGCTTGCCGCCGCCTCCTTCCGGCGTCATGACAGCCAGGCGCACCCCCATAATCTGGCTGATCTGACCCGCCGCGACGGAAATGAGGGAAGGCACGTCCGAAGCGGATCCAATGGCCCGGGAATACAGGAACAGGGCATTGGTCTTTTTTTCCCGTTCCCGTTCTTCCCGCTCGCGGATCCTCAGGCGGGAAGTGAGCCGTCCCGTAGAAAGGGCCACCAAAAAGAAAAAGAAGCACATCAAGGCGTCCTCCAGCCGCTCTATCTTGAACGTCATCACCGGGGGAATAAACAGCAGGTTCCACAACAGGACGCTCAGCGCCGCGGCCAGAAGCATGGCCCAGCGGGAACGGATGAAAAAGCCCAGGCCCACTACTCCGGCCAAATACAGGAAACCGGGAGCAAAATAACCGGTAAATGCGGAAACCAGCAGGCCGGCACCCGTGACGGCCGCTGTCACGCCTGCGGCCAGCCAGTAATCCCGACCATCTTTCTCCGTTTTCCGGTGCCAGCTCTTCCAACGGTTACGGCCCGGTCCCGAAGCGGCGGGAACCACGTAAATATCAATCTGGTCGCTTCCCTTCACCAGCTTATCCACCAGGGATATGGGCCGCACCAGGCCCCACAGGTAGCTTTCCTGCGGTTTGCCCACCACAATTTGGCTGACATTTCTTAAAAAAGCCATGCGGAGCAGCGTTTCCGCCAAATCGGAACCGGGCATCACGACCACTTCCGCGCCCAGCCGCCGCGCCAATTCCAGATTGGCGTCCAGCCGCTGCTGCTGTTCAGGAGGCAAGGGCACGCCCGTATCCACGGAAAGGGCTATCCACGGAGCGTTCAGGGCATAAGCCATGCGGCGCGTCCAGCGTACCAGCCGGGCGGAAAACGGGCTGGGACCTACCGCCACCATCAGACGTTCCCCGCTGCGCCAGATAGAGCGGTCCCCGGAAATGGTACGCACCTCCGTCAGTTCATGGTCCACCTTCTCCGCTACGATGCGCAGGGCCAGTTCCCGGAGGGCCGTCAAATTGGACTCCTTGAAAAAATGATCCAGAGCGGCGGAAGCCTGGGGAGCGCTGTACACTTTCCCCTCCCGAAGGCGCGTCCGCAGCTGATCCGGAGTAATGTCCACCAGCTGGATGCAATCCGCCTCCGCCAATACGGAATCCGGCACGGTTTCCTGCACGGGGGCGGCTGTAATGTCGTGAACGGTATCGGAACGGCTTTCCAGATGCTGCACGTTCAGCGTGGTGTAAACGTCTATTCCCGCGGCCAGCAAATCCTCCACGTCCTGATAGCGTTTCCTGTGGCGCATTCCCGGGACGTTGGTATGCGCCAGTTCATCCACCAGAATAAGCTGGGGCTTCACGCGCAATGCCTCCTCCAAATCAAATTCCTCCATTTCCACTCCCCGGTAAACCATCTTTTTCATGGGAAGGCGCGGCAGCCTGCCAATGAGCCGCATCGTATCTTCCCTCCCATGGGATTCCGCCACGCCGATAATGACTTGCACGCCCTTGTCCGCCGCCTGAATGGCCGCCTCCAGCATGGCGCATGTTTTGCCTACTCCCGGCGCCATGCCAAAGAAGATTTTCAGCAAGCCGCGGCCGGGACGGGCTTCCTCCCTCCGGATGGAGGCCAGAATCCTGTCCGCCCGCTGGCTGTCCGAATGCGTTTCTGAAAACATGAAAAGAGGAATCGGAATGATATCCGGCTTGAATGTTGGAATCAACCTAATGGAAGAACGTTCAGGGCGCAAATAAAACAACCCGGAAAAAACATTAAAATTTTATTAAATCCTCTCCCCTGTTTTCAGGCTCTCCCCACCCCTTCCTCTGCCAAGCATTCCTGAAATCTTTTTTTCATGATTTTCCCCTTCCAGGTTCCGCACCGTATCTCTACCACCCTGCCTCCGTCCTGTTTTTCCTGTGTCCGGCCATTGGAAGTTACTGTTCCGGAGGCATTGAAAAAAGCGGCGGCAGCCCTTCCTGCGCTTCAAATCCCGGGGCCATCCCCCGGACAAACCTGAAAGCTTCCTCCATCCGGGGAAAAGTCTGACAAATGAAAAACGGGAATGTTTCCCCCTTTCCTAATTGACAAACGATTTCCTTTCTTCTTAATGGGTTAATGTTTATCAATCCGGTACATTGTCTGCCAGCCTCTCTCTGCGCATGCGCGTTGCTTCCGGCAACAATCGCCTCCCTGCATGCGGAAACGGCTTACAGTACGCCCTGCGGCTATATCCAGACAACCCTGTACGCCAAAGCAACGGGTTATCTGGGTTTAGGGGTGCATCCGGAAGCCTTGGTACAGCACACCCTTGAAGAAGGCAACATTACCATTTCCGGTAATAAAGTCACCATCACGGACCCGGACGTTAATTTCAACGACCTGATGAATGAAAACTCCGCCTATGTGCTGGTTCTTCACTTCGGCAATGAAGTTATAGCTCTTCCCTTAAACCGGGATGGTTGGAAAAAACCGGGAGCCAGCTGGACGGAGCATTCCATTAAAGTGGATGACCGCCTTCTTTCTGATCTGGTAAGCAAGGGCACTCCCCCCGATTCATATGTCCTGCGCAAGGTGCGCACTCTGGATGATATTCTTGGAGAAGACAACCAGTTTGGCCTGAAAAGCGGCTCCGCCATGTCTGCAGACACGGTTAATATCTTTAATTCGGCAACCACCAAGCTTGCCGCTTATTATTCTGGAAATGAATGGAGAAGAAGGGGATCTACGGAAAATATCGGCAATATGCCGGTGTTCAGCCATGAACCCCTGACCATTACGCGCAAAGCTGGTTCCGATGTTACAGCTGTGGTCATTGGGGAAGTATCCCTGAAGAATCAGAAGCTGGTCGTTCCCACATTCAATTCCCTTCTTCACACTCGCCTGCCCCTTTCCCAGACTTTGGCTGAAATAGCTTTGCAATTGCCTGATGACGCCGTCATCAACATTCCCGCAGATGACAAAAATGCCATGGTCAAGGTCGTCAACAACAACGGTTCCTGGAAACGTCAGGACAATGGAGAGGATGTTTCCAATATCCCCTTCAGCGGAGTTTTTTCCATCTACTACGAATCTTCCAAGACACCTTCCTACATCACGGTGTCCAGCAAACATCAAACCAACAAATAACCAGCCATGTTCTATCGCTCCCTTTTCACCAATGCTTTCACCGCCTGCGCTCTCTTTTCTGGAGAAATTGCCTTAGCGGACAGTTTCAATATCAGCAATGACGATTCCTCCGCATATTCCCTAATCAATTCTCTCGGAGAACCGCTAAATGCAGGCAATGCCATTTTAGGTACCTTCAGCAGCGGTACTTGGAGTTATGATGTGACCACCAGCCGATGGAACTTCCAAGGCAATTCGTATGCACAGGATCAACTGAAATACAGTGATCTGATGAGCATGCAGAACAACTTCACCAGCGCGTTGACAAATATACCGGAAGAGCAAAATGGCGGCGTCGCTGACGGCAGATTTAACTTGTCCGGAGATTACTCTTCTTCCCTGACATCCCCGGTTTATCTAATGGTGACGGGACAGGATGGAGAAACAGCTCTTTTTGTCTTTAAAGACGTATCCAGCGACAGTCTGCTTAATTACGATAATATAGATATATCCGGCACCGAGACGTTCGATCTGTGGCTTACGACCAAGGAGCAGGCTCTAACAAACGAGCTTGACTACTACACCGAATGCATCCTGGGAAACATCAATCTGCAAAACAATACCATCCAGCTTTTGATCCCGGAACCCGCGACAGCCACCATGAGCTTACTGGGTTTGACGGCCCTGATGGTACGCCGTAAACGGAAATAGAAGCTTCCCTTTTCATCAAACCCCTGTACGGGTATTTTCCGTACAGGGTTTTTTTGTTCTGCCAATTGTTCATCCTTCATCTTCTTCTGCATTTTCCCTCCAGGAAACCCATGGAGCCCGGCAATAAAACGCCCCGCGCACTCGGAAAGAGCGGCGGGGCGCCTGTTCAAACGGTAAAAACCGCAGGAGTTATTTCTTAACGGGAATGATATCCAGTTCCGCTACGGCGGCGTAATCCCGCCCCTGCGCCTCACTAAGGGCGGAGAAGCGGAAATAACGCGCCTTGACGGGAGCCTGGAATTTCACTTCCTGCAGGTCAGCACTGTCCGGGAAGGAGCCCTTGGCGGCAGGCTGCCATTTCTCTCCGTCCGTGCTCACGTCCACGGAATAATCTTTCACGCGGCCATTGCTGCTGCCATCCTGACGTGGAAGATAAGTGATTCCGGAGAATTCCCGCTCCTTACCCAGGTCCACGGCCAGTACATGCGGATGTTTGGTCACGGTTTTATTATATTCAGAGTGCCAGAAGGTGCCGGGATCACCGTCAATGGCGAATTCGGCGTCCGCTTCGCCCTGCTCCTGGCTGGTTACACTCTTGACCGTATACTTGTCCGTGCGGGTCAGCATGGTCATATCCAGCCGGGCCGCAGGCACGCGGATTTCCCCCTTGTAGGACTTGGCGGTAATGGGCCGCATAAAGAAGGACATCGGGTAGGGCTTGTTGGCCTTGATGATGTCCCTGCCCATAGGGCCGGGACCGCAGGAAGCACCCCCCAGGCCGCGCGTGGCGGAAGAGAGAACCAGAACGGTCTTATCCGTCGTCTTCGGCAGTTCCACGGGGTGGTTTGCCAGGATCAAATCCGTGGTAGTATACGGAAGGGCGGAGAAAGCGAACGGTGCGCCCACGGAACCGAAAAGCAGGCCGTTCCCCTTGTCGTCCGTAACGGCCACCCAGCGGGTATCCTCATGGTTGCCGCAATCCTGCGGTCTGCCGTACGGGAAGAAAGAATCCCAGGCTGTCGTTTTATACACGCCCAGAGGCATGCCGCTCTTGCGGTCCGCATAGTTTTCTTCCGGCCCGCGCCCGTAATAGGCTACGTTGTCCATATTCGCCGGCAACTGGAGTTCGTATCCCAGGCGCAGCAGTTCCAGGGGATTGCCGCGCGGAAGCAGTACGGACTGGCAGACGACAGTTCCATCCGCATAGATGGTCCATTCCAAATTATTGATGAAATGGGTGTTCGTATCGTTCAGGGGTTGCTTCCTAGCCGTGATGGTGGTCTTGGTATCGCCGTAGCCGCTGATGTTTTCAGCCTGTTTGCCGCTTACCTTGATGGATTGCTTGACGGTGACGCTATTGCCGTTATCAATGGCTTCGTAACTGAGCAGTTCATGCTTCAGTTCACGGAGGCCGTTAGCCATGCTCTTGGCCATGACGCCCGGCTCATTGCTGGAGGCGGCGCGCAGGGCGTTCACCGCCATGGGCGTTTTAAACAGAGGCTTGCCGTTTACCGTGAACTGGGCCAGTTCCCCGGTGGCCGCGTCAAACTGCACGGAAAAATCCTTGCCGGAAACGGTATGCTTGTCCGTGCTGAGGCTGACTTTGCCCGCAGGAGCCTTGAACACAGGCAGATCTCCCTGCACGGGAAGCTGGAGCTGGTCAAAGGCCAATTCATATCCCTTCTTGGCCCACCCCCTGTCCTTCTTCAGCTTGTAACTTATGCGCAAGGCATACTCCACCCCCGGTTTCCGGTTTTTCAACTGGGGAATGTCCGGAATGGGAACCACAATCTTTTCTCTGGGACCGGCCGGAGGCGTGTCCAGCCTGCCTTCAGCCACTACATTGCCGTTTTCCGTGAGGGTCCAAGTAATGTCGTATGGAGAAAGGTCCGTAAAGAAATTCTTGTTGAAAATGGAAATCCTGCCGTCGTCCGTCAAAGATGTGGAAATATTCTGATAGACGTGCTTGACTTCAAAATAACCCGGTTCCGGCGTACGATCCGACAGGATGGTGCCGTTGAACACAAACTGGCCGCTATTGGGATGGTCGTTGAAATCGCCGCCGTAGCAGAGCATCTTTTCTCCATTCGGCAGGGTCTTGTACAAGCCCTGGTCAACCCAGTCCCAGATGGCGCCGCCCATAATGCGGTCGGAAGACTCGATGGCCTCCCAGTAATCCGCCAGGTTGCCCATGGCGTTCATCATGTTGTGTGCGTACTCGGAAATATAGTAGGGCTTGGGGAAATCCTTGTTGCCCGCCATGGAACGCGTCCAGTCCACGGACGGATACTGGTTGGACCCCAGGTCCACAATGTCATTATTGCGTTCGTAGTGGGTGGGGCGGGACATATCCCTGGCCTTCACCATCTTTTCCGCACTGCGGAAATTCTGGCCGGGGCCGGCTTCATTCCCCAGGGACCACATAATCACGCAGGGATGGTTCTTGTTGCGCTCCACCATCGCCATGATGCGGTCCACGTGGGCCGGCATCCACTCAATGGGATGGGAAAGGGACTCCTTGCCATAGTAATAGCCGTGGGACTCGATGTTGGCCTCATCCTGCACGTAAATGCCGTACTTGTCACAGAGGTAATAAAAATAAGGATCCGCGGGATAATGGGAACAGCGCACGTGGTTGATATTGGCGCGTTTCATCATCCGCACTTCTTCCTCCATCTGCTCCGGAGTCACGTAATGCCCTGTTTCCGGATGGCTTTCATGGCGGTTCACGCCCTTTACCTTCACCGGCTGGCCGTTTACCAGGAACACGCTGTCCTTAATCACCACATTGCGGAAACCCACGCGGGAGGAAACCATTTCTTCCGTCTTCCCGTCACGCTTCAGCGTCAGTACCAGGGTGTACAGGTTGGGATCCTCCGCAGACCATAGTCTGGGTTTGGAATAAATGCCCAGCAGGGAAGTTTTAAAATCCTTCATGCCGGTAATGCGCAAGGGCTTTTCCAACACGCCGTCATATGGCGCATCCTTGGGCTTGACAGGTTCTACCAGTTTTCCGGCAGAGTCATACAGGGCCATGGAAACCGTGCAGCCGTCCAGCTTTTCCGTTGCCGGAAACAGATTGCGAACATCCACATCCACCTGAAGGCGCCAATCGCCGTCCACGGTCCCCGGTTTGGCATGGTCAATATTCAAAGCCCAATCCCTCTGGTCCACCGGATTGGCCTGTGCGAAAAAGTCGCGGATGTGAACTTTCGGCAGCGCAAAGATGGAAACATTGCGGAAAATGCCGGACAGGCGGAACATGTCCTGGCATTCCAGATATGCTCCGTCGGAATGGCGGTACACCTCTGCGGCCACCACGTTCTCCCCCTTCTTAAGGTAGGGGCTGATGTCAAAACGGGCCGGATTCCGGGAATCTTTGGAAAAACCTACATACTGCCCGTTGATCCAGAGGTAGAAAAAGGAATCCACTCCGTCAAACTGCATGTACACTTCCCTGCCGTCCCAGTCCGCAGGCACTTCAAAAGTGCGGCGGTAGGAACCTACGGGGTTCCGTTCCTTGTAGGACGTATAATTCTTGTTGGAAGGCTCCTTCATTACATAAGGCCAGGAGCGTTCAAAGGGATACGGCTGATTGGAATAAATGGGGGTGCCGTAACCCTGAGTCTGCCAGGAGGAAGGCACCTTAATCTCCTTCCAGTCCTTTACGTCGTAATCCGGCTTGTAAAAATCGGCCGGGCGGCTCTGGGGATCCTTCGCCCAGTGGAACTTCCACTGACCGTTCAGGGACCTGCGCCATTTACTGTTTTCAGGCAGCACTTTCAAGGCGGACTGCAAATCGCTGAAAGACGCGAAAAAGGCGGTCGGAGCTTCCTTATTCAAATGCAGGTTTTGTTCCTGTTCCCATTCCAGCCCTGTGGGGGCTGGCGCGGGGGCGGAATCGCCCGGTGCTCCCAGGCCGCACATGGCGGAACTTACCGCCAGCGCGGTACAGGATAAAAGCCAGGATCTGGTCGTTCTCATGAAATCAATATGTGTCGGAGTTGATATGCACAAACGGATTGTCCTGTTACATACGAATCCGCAATTCTAATTCTAACAGCAAACTTGCCCTTTGCAAGCTGCTGTTGCGTTTATGAACGGCCTGCAAACGCAGCCGTTAAAAAGTATGCCGGAGCTGGAGAACGCCCACACACTGCATGGATTCCTGCTGGGTGTACTCCTTGGTCATGTAATGCAGGCCGAAAAGCAATTCCGAGCGCTTGTACCGGAGGCCGAAGCCATAACCCCATTCTCCCACTACAGGATACTTGTTCACATACTTGGGGGAGGAACGAAACACCGTACCATCCAGATACAGGTCATGAGCCACGGCTCGCACGGCAGCATGAATATAACCGTAATACCCCCAATTGGAAACGGACATCCTGTTATAAACGAAGGGAGGTGCTGCGCTGGTCGCGCCGCGAATGCTGTTCTCCGGAGAAGTATTGCCCAGATTATAGCCGAAGCGGAAGGACATGCCGCCCCCCGCCTGCACCTTTACTGTGCCGGCGTCCGCATGCCAGTAAGCCAGGGCATCCGTTTCAAAACCGGAGCCGTAGCGCTTCTCCAGTCCGCGCAGGCGGTAATACCGCTTGAAAAACAAATTGGCAGTCATCTCTCCGGGGAGCTGGTTGGCCCAGCCGGGCCATTGCTCCATACCCCACAGCTTATGGATGAAATGCTGGGAGCCCTTGGCGAGGGAATTCGTGCCCGTGGTGCCGAGCTGCAGCTCCAGGGAATTGGCCCGGTCTTCATTCTTGACCAGGGAGGTCAGCCCCAGCGTCAGGTTGCCCACATAGGGGTGCTGGTTGTAGATGGGATAGGTGGCCTTCTGCTCCGGGGTGTACATGAGCTGGGTCAGGTCCAGGCCCCACTGCTGGCGCAGGTTGGCGGAACCGTTCATGCCCATGAACCGCCGCCAGGAATCCGAGGCGTTCGTGCCGCCCAGCACTGTTCCCAGCATGCCGGAAAACGTATGGCTCCGGGACGTGGTGCCGGACATCCACGCAAAGCGGACGCCGTTGGTATAATTATCATCATCCCCCACGAACATATCGTTTTCCAGATGGAAACTGATAACGGAGCCCTCCTGCGGCGCTTCTATCTGCTGGGTTCCTGCCTGCAGGAAGCCCACCGGCAGCAGGGCGGCGCACATGCACAAAGCCGTACATTTCATGCGGGGCAGTTTGTGCGTTTCACTTCCGCGTGGCAAGGAAAAATCAGGCATGCTCTGCGTTTGCACTTTTCAAAGCCGGCAAATATCCACAAACTTCATCCGTTCCGCCACAGTCCCTTACACCATGATTATTGACACGCACTGCCATCTGGCTTCCGCTCAATTCGACCAGTCCCGCAGGGAAACCTACGTCCAGCATGCCCTCCGGGAAGGCATTGACCGCATGATTACGCTGGGGGCGCGGATGGATGACTGGGAGGCAAACACGGCGTGGGTGCGCCAGTTTCCCGGCGCGGTTTTTTGTGCGCTGGGCATCCATCCGGACGATGCCCATGACGCCCCGGCAGACTGGGCGGACCAGCTTTTCCGGAAGGCGCAGGACGTTCCCCTGGCCGCCATCGGGGAAACGGGCCTGGATTACTTCCACGGGGCGCCCCAAGGCTGGGAAACGGAACAATTCCACCGCCTTCAGCAAGACCTTCTGGAACGGCACTTTGACCTGGCGGAGCGCCTGGGCCTTAATATCGTCCTGCATACACGGGACCGGAAAGGCTCCGCGAGCTTTGAGGACGCCTTGGCTATTGCCCGGAACTACGCGGGCCGCGTGCGTCCCGTATTTCACTGCTTCATCGGAAATACCGCTCAGGCCATGCGGATCTTTGACGAACTGGACGGCATGGTCTCCTTCACCGGGGTGGCTACTTTTAAAAACGCCCCCGTAGTGGCGGAAACCGCAAGCTGGTGCCCGGAAAACCGTATCATGCTGGAAACGGACTCCCCCTATCTCAGCCCGGAACCCCTCCGGGGCCGCATGAACGAACCCGCCCATCTCATTCATACAGCCCGTTTCATCGCCGCTGCCAGAGGCATGAACCTGGAAGATCTGGCCCATGTGACGACCCGAAATGCGGAAACCTTTTATAATCTGGGCAAGGTCTGAAAAAAAATCCCGACAATCCGCGCTACCGCCTTGAATCCGAAATCATAAATTAGTATGAACAGGGCACACATGAAAACGCCATTCATTTTAACCTGCGCCTGCGCTGCCGCGCTGGTATTCCCCCTCTCTTCCTGCTCCACCCAGAATTCCTCCACGGCCGGTTACGACACTGCGGAACCGGCCAGCGGCGAAATCCCGCCGTGGATCGCGGAAAGCTCTGATCCCGCTTACGAATCCGGCCATTACAGCCCGGTTCAGAGTTCTTCCAGCTACGCTTACAATCCCCCCGCCAAGCCTTCCGTCACTAAAAAATCATCCGCGCGGAAGAGCACGGCCGGCAGCAAATCCCCCCGCAGCACGGCTGCCAGAAAGAGCTCCTCCCGTAAATCCGCTCCCAAGGCCCGCACCTACACCGTGAAGAAAGGCGATACGCTGGGAGCCATCGCCCGCAGGAACGGCACCTCTGTCAAGGCCCTTAAAAGGGCTAACGGCCTTAAGTCCGATCTGATTCACATCAACCAGAAGTTGACGATTCCGCGTTCCAAGTAATCCGGGGGATCCTCCCGGTTCCACCACTTATGAAGCCTCTCCTTGTTCTGGCCGCCTTCCCCGTGGTGCTCATGGGGTGGGCGTCCTGTTCCCACTCCGGCACGGGCCATGCGGCCCTGCCGGATCCGCGTGCCGTGGACAAATCCGTTCCGGAATATAAAAACCCGTTTCATCCTTCCACATACGCTCATTTTGTAGCCCGCAAGGACTACCGGAAAACGTACGACGTCTATAAGGACGATACCTTGCTGAACCGCCAGCCGAAAAAATCCCGAAAAATCTTCGTCTGCCTGGACGAACAACGGGGCCAGTATCTGGTGGACGGCTTGGTCGCCATGGACTTCCCCCTCTCTTCCGGCGTAAAAGCCTATCCGACCAAAACGGGGGACTACGCCGTTATCTCCAAAAAGGAAGACCATGCTTCCAACCTCTACGGCAAAATGTATGATGCCGAAGGCAAATGCATCAACTACAATGCCGAATCCACGGATCCCATACCGGAGGGAGGTCGTTTTGACGGCTCTCCCATGCCTTATTGGCAGCGTCTTACCAACGCGGGGCTGGGCCTGCATGTAGGGAAAGTTCGGCGGCATCCTGTTTCCCATGGCTGCGTCCGTTTGCCGCGAAATGTTGCGGAAATCCTCTACAGGCAAACCAGCATAGGAACGCCCGTTACCATCCAGAAAACGCCGCTCCCCGTGCCGGAAGCGCAGAAAATCCCTCCCGCACAACAACAGGAATCCGGAGGCCGCAAACAATAGCCTGCCGGGAAAACGCTCCCTTCAAAACACAAACTGTTTTAAAAAGACTGCCCGGAAAGCAGTCTTTTTTCTATCCCATTTTTTCCAAGGCATTAACATGACGTATAAAAAAATTATATTTCCTAAATTATTGCACTATTTTTACGGCCACACAACGAAAAGAAGCGTTTTGTAATCCTCATCGGAGGGCAAATAAAAATGCCGGATAAGATGACTGGGTAAAACCAATCACCTTATCCGGCATTTTTTGTTTCCCGGCAAAAAATAGCCATAAGAATAACAGACACATATGAAAAGAAATGCAATTGATTTAGGCACACTGGACGTATGCACATTATTCAGAAAGTATTTTATCCCGACCTTATTCGGGATGCTTAGCATATCGGCAGTAACGGCAGTAGACGGAATACTCGTCGGCCACGGAATCGGAAGCGATGGCATTGCCGCTATCAATATATGTATTCCCCTGCTGATGCTGTTTACCGGGATAGGGCTCATGGCAGGCGTAGGCTCATCCGTAGTCGCTTCCATTCAGCTATCAAAAGGAAAACTGGAAGCCGCGCGCCTTAATGTCACCCAGGCCTTGTTGTTCGTCACCATTGCCGCCATCGTGCCATCTGCCTTGATGATGGCATATCCGTCAGCTACAGCCCGATTTTTAGGCGCTTCCGAACATCTTACCCCCATGGTTAGGGAATACCTGTTGTGGTTCATCCCCTCGTTGATATTCCAGATGTGGTGCTCTGTCTGCCTATTCATGATTCGTTTGGATGGCGCTCCGAAGTTGGCTATGATGTGCAATATCATTGCTGCAATCATCACCGTAATACTCGGTTGGCTGTTTATCTTTCCATTGGGCTGGGGATTGACGGGAGCTGCTTTCGCCGCAACCATAGCACTGTTTGCGAGCGGCGCCACGGGCCTTATTTATTTATGGAAATTTGCACATAAACTGCGGCTTTATCCTATTAAATGGAGCATCAGAAGTTTTCGGTTCTCCCTCCTTAATATTGTCTGCCAATGTCGCATCGGTTCTTCCGCTTTGCTGACTGAAGCGACACTGGCCACGCTCATGTTCGTCGGGAACCACACATTGATGAAATATCTGGGAGATAATGGAGTAGGAGCGTTCGGCATTGCCTGCTATTACCTTCCGTTCGTATTCATGGTAGGCAATGCCATAGCGCAATCAGCGCAACCCATCATCAGCTATAACTTCGGGCTTGGAGAGAAAAAACGCGTAGCCGATACAAAACGGATCGCATTATTTACCTCCGTTGTTTGCGGCATAGTCACGACGGCAGCATTCATTTTGTTCCCGCATATTCTGGTAGGCTTGTTCGTCAATCCGGACAGCACTGCGGCGCTCATAGCCATTGAGGGATTTCCATATTTCTCCCTGGCATTTGTTTTCTTCATCATCAACCTGATGCTCATCGGTTATTACCAAAGCGTGGAAAATGTAAAACTCGCCAATTTGTTTGCCCTGTTGCGAGGATTTGTTTTTCTTATTCCATGCTTTATCCTGTTGCCTGAAGCAATGGGAACGAACGGTGCGTGGCTAGCACTTTGTCTGTCGGAAATGTTGACCATATTAACAGTTGCTGTCCTATTTATTCTACGCAAAAAGAAAACACTTCTGCATCAAACAGGTGAAGAATGCAGTTAAAAAGATTGTTCTCAGGCATGCCACGACACGCACATAAAATACTTGCAAGCGAATACAGATGACTTAGCACTTTGTCTTCCCTGAACTGGCTACAGCTTTTAAAAATTATTAAACAAAAGATATTTCTTTAACAAAGTTTTTCTGGGAAAACGACAGGATAGGGATTACCCTCTGCTGCGAGAAACCCTAAGATTTTTGTTATGCCTGCATCTCCGGAGCGCATTCTGGAAAATTTGTTCCCCTTTTACCGGCAGGAAGAATTTCCCGTTCTCCTGCACCAGTATAAAACGTGGTCGGAAAGTCGCCCTCTGGAAGGATGCCGGATTATTGACGCTTCTCCCGTGTTCCGGAATACCTGCGCCAAATACGCCTCTCTTCTGGCCGCAGGAGCGGAGCTGACAGTAGCGGTCTCCCCGGTAATGCCCTATGACCCGGAAACAGCCGTATTATTGGGACAATATGGAATTCCCGTGGTGGAAGCGGAACGGGCAGGCGGACCTTATGATGTGGTCATGGACTGCGCCGGAGCGCTCAGCCATGTTCCCAGCCGCTACGGGTATGTGGAATTAACCCGCTCGGGTGCGGAACGCTATGCGGCATGCACGCAGCCCGTGTGGATGGTGGACGCCGGAAAGATTAAACAGATAGAAACCTGCCTTGGAACCGGAGAAAGTTTTTTCCGGGCTCTGGAATCTCTTGGAATAAAAAATGAACAGGGACAGACTCTGGTAGTCATCGGACATGGAAAAGTTGGCCGTGGAATAGCTCTGCATGCTCTCAGACGGAAACTGAATGTCATTGTAGCGGACGTGGAAAAAAAACCTCTGGCTTCCGCCTCTTTTGTGCCGGCAACGGACAGGGAAACCCTTACTGACGCAATCAGGCATGCTTTCTGCGCCGTTACGGCTACGGGAAAGCGGCATGCCATGTCAGGGCTTATTGACCCGGCCATGCTTTTCTCTTCCGGCGTTCTGCTTGCCAATATGGGTGTGGAGGATGAATGGGGGCCGGAAATTCCGAAAAACCGCCTGCTGAACGAAGGCCGCCCTCTTAATTTTATTCTGTCGGACCCTACGCAAATGCGTTACATTGATCCGCCCCTGGCTCTTCATAACCAGGGAGCTCTGGAACTTGCCGAAGGCCGAGTTTTGCCAGGCCTTTTTCCTCCTCCGCCGGAAATGGAAGAGCATTTTCTTTCCCTGATACGTTCCTGCGGTTCCGTACCGCCTGACATGCTGAACTGGATTTCCTGACTTATCATCTTGTCTTTGCCGGGATAAAGCGGTAGCGTATAGAATACGGTCGGGAACTTATTGTTCCATGGTCGATTTGACGTTTCATTGACTTCGCAACTCATGAACACTTATTATTTCTACCGCAGTTATCGGCTGGGAGGGAGAATCCTCGGAACCCTGGGATGCAGCCTGGCCTGGGCTTTTTTCGGTTCCGGCTGGTGGAACTTTCTTCTCGGCGCCCTTTTACTGTTCCTGTGGCTTCCCGTTATTATGGGCAGGCCTTATTTTCTCACAATCACTTCTTCTTCCATCTTCTGGGGCAACAGCATTTCACGCAGGGAAATACCGTGGGAATTAATTGAACGCATAGGATGCACACCAAATAATGAGGCAGAACCCGGATTGATGATTAAACTGAAGGACGGACGTATTCTGGATGTGGAACATTCCTGTTTCAATTCCATATCCTCCGTCCGTGAAGCCATTCTTCAAGCATCCGGTTTTTATCCCTTTCATCTTGCTCCGGACTTGTTCGCTCCTCCGGGTCTGCTGGGCGAGTGATACGGAGTAAAATTTGTCAATTCTCCGCTCTGAATATTTGCTGTCCCCGCATCTTCTCATTCCCGAATAATGGCATTCTTCCGTCGTCGCAGAGGTTTCCGGCGATACCCCTCGCGCCCCATGCAGGTGTTCCGTCTTTTCAAGGCAGATTACAGTTTTCCTGTAATGGAAAATAAAAAATGTTCCACGTAGAACATTTATGTGAATAACATTTCTTTTCCATTCACTCTCAGCCAATAAAAAACAGGCGTCATGTCTCCATGACGCCTGTTCCTCTGTATGAACGATTTTGTGCCACCAAAATCAATTGGGAGATCTCATCGGCATGAGCACATACAGGAACTCATCGCCAATCTTCAAGACGCCCGGACTCATTTCATCAATGAGGTTCAGCGTAATGACCGTATCCCCGGCCATCGTCTTCAGGGGAGCCATGAAGAAATCCGGATTAAAGGAAATGGAAAGCGGCCTTCCGGAATAAGTGATCGTCATCGATTCATGAGCTTCGCCCACTCCTTCTGCGCTGGAAGCCACTTCCAGTTCGTTTTCACGAAAATTCAGCTTGATATTTGTGCTCTTATCCACGGAAAGGAGAGAAACACGGCGCACTGTTTCCAGCAGTTCCCCGCAGGGAAGTTCGATACTTTCCTTGCAATCCGTAGGAATTACCTGCCGGTAGTTCGGGTAATTGCCGTCAATCAGTTTGCTGATTAAGAGCGTATCGTTGATTTCAAAGGCTGCCTGGTTGCGTGTGAACCGGATCGTGACGGTTCCCACTTCATCCAGAAGGCGGCGGAGTTCTCCGACAGCCTTAGTGGGCAGGATGGCATCCAGTTGCTGTTCTTCCGGAAATTCCAGGGCGGTTTCCGCCAAAGCCAGACGACGTCCATCCGTGGCTACCAAAGTCATTTTACCATTGCGGAAAGAAAGGGAAATGCCGTTCAACACGTAGCGGGTCGTATCCGTGGAAATGGCATATTCCGTCCGGCGGATACAGTCACGCAACATATTCTGCTCCACCTGGTACACAGTAGCCTGCTCAAAAGACGGCAGTTCCGGAAATTCATCCGCCGGAAGGCCGTTCAGTTTAAACTGGGAGCGGCCGCATTCCACAGCAGCCTGGTTGCGTTGGTTGACATCCACCTGGACTTCGGCTTCAGGAAGTTCGCTGATGATGCTCACCAGCTTTTTAGCGGGCAGGGTCACGGTGCCTTCACGCAGCACATTTGCGGGAACCACGCCAGTAATGCATACATCAAGATCAGTAGCCGTAAAACGTATCTGGCCGTTTTCAGCTTCAATCTTGACATTGGAAAGAATGGGCAGCGTCGTCTTGGAAGACACAACGCTGGCAACCTGTCTCAGCCCGTCGAGAAATACTTGCTTGGAAATGGTAAACTTCATGTGTCTGTGCTTTTATCTGCCTCGCATCTTCTCATAAGTGCCTTTCATGGTTCAAGCCATTTCTCCGTCAAACCCTAATATTTGGCAGTATTTTTTTAAAAGCATACTATATATAGTAATATGCAATTTCTCCGGGCATATCTTGCATGAAAAGGTTTTTCAAATTATTTAAGCATTCTTAAAAATCCATTCCGGGGAATCAGATTTCTTCAATATCCTTGTGCGGATTATAAATCCGGATATTGTCTCTTTTTTCCTAGGATGCGGCAATTTTATTGGAAATGTACGTTTTCTTTCCAACAGGAATGCCGTTTCTGTTTTCTCTTCTTTTATCTTCTCCGTAATCTTTTTTCCGTTAAATGATTTGTTTTCAGAAAAATAATTTGACCCCGGATTTATAATCCGCTACCCTCCTATCGGATTGATTTTAACCCATATTTCAGAATTTCCGTGAAACGCTCATTTATTATTTTATCTTTACTGGCAGCGGCAGGCATGGCCCATGCGGCTACCCCTATCTATTCCTGGGAATGGACTGCGGAAGGAGCACAAATAACCGCCCCCAACTGGAGCGGTTCCTTCAATTACACTTCCGGCAATGATTACGCCACGTTCGGCAGCAGTTCCGGCACTCCCTATAACTCAAACATAACGGGCATCCAAGGCAGTTTCACCGTGAGCTTTGACCTGAAAAACCTGAGTTCCACCAGCAATGGGTGGAAAGACATTTTCAGCCTGTACACCAATGGAACGGTCTCCGGAGAATCCAACAGCATGGTGCTGGAATTCACTAATAACGGAGAACTATACCTCTACAATAAGGGGTTCGGCGGCCAAACTGGCGGAAATATTAATACGGGATTGACCTGGACGGATCTCCAGCAGGACAGCTGGACTAATCTGAGCATCGTTTCCGATCTTTCCTCCCAAACGCTTTCCGTGTATGTCAACGGCGCTCTGGCAGGTACGATTACCGAGTGGAATCCATCCTCCCCCGCCCTGACAGGCTCCCAGTTTGGAGCTTCTTTTGGAAATACCCGCCCCATGAACGGCACTATGGATATCAACAACATCAAATTTTATGACGGCGTTGTGCTTCCTGTGCCGGAAGCAGCCACAGCTTCCCTGGGCCTGTTGGGGCTGGCTGCCCTGATGATGCGCCGCCGCCGGTGCTGCTGAAGCAACTTTAACCATTCGCCAAAGGCTGCATGCGGGAAGACGTTTTTCCGCATGCGGCCTTTTCAGTATTAAGAGAATTCCTTTACCCGATTCATGCCCCCGTGAAGACTTCCCCCGGTCTGCTCCAAGCACCGGGAGGAAGAACCCGCCCCGGCAAAACGACGGTATTGGCACCCAGCCGAACATGGTCTCCAATGACGGCGCCAAGCTTGTTTCTTCCAGTAAATTCCAGCTTTCCTCCCGCCACCATTCTGTGTTCGCCGCCATCATGGCGAAAATTGGAACATACCGTTCCGGCGCCGAAATTAACGTCACTGCCAATAATGGAATCCCCCGCATAACTCAAATGAGGAATAAATGTGCCGTCGCCGATGATACAATTTTTCAGCTCCACTCCCTGCCCTACTACACAGCCATTCCCCAAAGATACACAACCCCTTAAATAGCAATTAGGCCCTATGCGGCAGCCATCACCCGCCCACACGGCTCCCTCTACAACCACGCCGGGCATGATGACGGTTCCTTCCCCTACCCGGAGCGTTCCCATGACATAAACCCCTTCCCTTCCAGAGAAATCCTCCCACTCCATCTTCTCCATCACTCTTTCCTGCCATTCCAGAAGATCCCAGGGATAAACGAGGCGCTCTATCGCTGCTTCCTTCCGCGTGAATACCCGCGTCAACCCGTTTTCCCCGCTTTTCCGGGCCAGCAAATGCCCTTCTTCACTCCTTGCTTCCCCTGCCCCGCAAAAGGCAAGCCATATGGCCGCCTCCGGGGAAAAATCATGCATGGACACTTCTATGATTTCCCCTTTTTCTTCTGAAACCGGCGTTCCCGGGTCAAAAACCGCTTCAAAGCCCACTTCCCGAAGGCGGGAAGCACAGTAAGCGGCTATATTCATTCCAGCCACGGAAAAGCCGTAGAAGGGCCTTTCAGGGCTTGTAGCGGGAAAAGTATGATCCCTCTCCGGAATGTAAATCAATCTGGCAGCCTTCACAAAAGGATGGTATGCTTTCCTCCGGGTTTTCTGCAAGCAGGAATGCCGTTTCTGTTTACAGCCGCACCTGCCAATAACCTTGTGAAAGGCCAGGTTGATTAACTGTGAGTATGATGTGAATAACTTATTCAGATATTATCCACAGGCTTGCGGGCCAAATTTATTAACATTTGAAATGATGCTCAATACTCTCATTTACAGCCATTTGAAATCTTATTCACACTGGGCACACAGCAGAAGAAGAAGGAATTTAATATTGTTAAACCTAATATTCTTCAATCACACAACGTGATTGTCCTTCTTCCGGTTTTCATGCTACAAAACGGCGTGAATACGAAAAATCAGGATGACTGTTGGATGAACATGGCCATAAAACTGGCCTCAAATGGAATTGGACTTACGAGTCCGAATCCCTGCGTGGGGGCAGTCATTGTGCATGAAAACCAGGTGATCGGTTCGGGATTTCATAAAAAAGCCGGCTTGCCTCATGCGGAAAGAGAGGCTATTGCCGACGGAGTGGCGAATGGCAATGCCTCCCTGTTCGCGGAATCAACTTTGTATGTTACTCTGGAACCATGCAGTACTTCCGGGAAAACACCGCCTTGTACGGATGCCATTTTGAAACATCGTTTCAAACGGGTGGTTTATGGTTCGGAAGATCCTAATCCCAAACACCGCGGCGCTGCGGCTGATATTCTTGAACAGGCCGGCATCAAGGTTACCCGCGGGGTTCTGGAGAAGGAATGCGATCATTTAATCAGGGGGTTCAGGGTGAACATGCTGGAAGGGCGTCCCTGGGTAATTGCAAAAAGCGCCATGTCTCTGGATGGCCGCATTTCCCGTAGTCCGGAACGTTCCCAATGGCTGACGAATGAAAAATCCAGATCTTTTGTACATACCTTGCGTGCCGAATGCGATGCGGTTCTTACCGGAGGGAATACCGTGCGTCTGGACAATCCGTCCCTGACCATTAGGAAACCGGATCGTCCTGTTTCTCCCCTCAAGGAACAACCCTGGCGTATTATTCTAACCCATGATGCTTCTTCCATACCTGCGGATTCCATTTGTTTAACAGATGAATTTCGTGACCGCACTTTGGTTGTGGAGAATGTTTTCAATTATTTGGAATTATTAAAAAAATTATATAATGATAAAAAAATAGGAACTATCCTGCTGGAAGCGGGAGGCTGTCTGGTCCGGGAATTTCTGAAAGCCGGTTTAGTCGACGAGTGGGTGGGGTTTTATGCTCCCATCATTATCGGCGGCGGTACGGACGGCGTAGCGCCCGGTCCGTTTCTGGAGCATGAAGTCCATCTTGAACAACCTGTTGTGAATATTTTTGGAGATGATGTATGTATCCGGGGAGATATCTGTTACCGGTAATGGATGAGGTCTTTGTTTATTGGTTATTCGAAGAATTTTAAACTTGGGAAGGTAATTTTCATTCGCCCGGTGGATTTGTCATTCAGCCCTTCCGGCCTCCCTTGCCTCTTGGAGTAAGCTCAATGCTGCTTTTTCTTATCGGCAGTATTTGAATGGAATCCGTGAAGAAATCGTATGACGTTTCTTAATGATTTGCGATGGATAAATCAGGAAGGCCGGTATTCAATAATACTGAAGGGATATTCCATTTCTTTTTACGACAAGCAGAAAGTGGTGGTTGTTCGGAGGAAGGGAAGAGCTGCTGTCGCGCAAAAAGACATTCAGAAAACAGGATTGAATCTTTTTATCGACTCCAGGCAATAGCGACAGGGAAATATAATGGGATCATATACGGCTCAAGGATGTCCCTGCCATATTTATTTTTTCAATACCCGCCTCCTATGGTCCTCCTTAAATTGAAATTTCTGAATAAAAAACGCGGGGTATTATGTTTGTTGCCTGCTGCGTTTTTGCAGATGCACAAGCAACAGGGCGATATCTGCCGGGGTAATTCCGGGAATGCGGGAGGCCTGCCCGATAGTTGCAGGACGTATGTTGCCCAGCTTGATGACAGCCTCTTTTTTTAAGGCATGGACATGTTCGTAATCAATATCGGAGGGAATAGTTTTATTTTCCATCCGTATGATTTTTTCCGCCTGTTTTTTCTGCCTTTCAATATGCCCTTCGTACTGGATATCCGTAGCAATGGCATCCAAATGTTCCACGTGGAACATTTTTTTCAGTTCTTCAGGCAATAGAGTCCAGTCATTGCCGGGCCTTTTAAGCCATGTGGAGAGAGAAACTCCTTCATGTTTAAGCGCGGCAGCTTTTATTATTCCTTCTTCAACGGCGTTTTTCCTGTCTTCAGCCTTCCGGGCCATTTCACAGGTAATAAGGCCCGCTTCAAAAGCCAGAGGGGCCAACCGCAGGTCTGCATTATCCTGACGCAGCAACAGGCGGAATTCTGCCCGGCTGGTAAACATGCGGTAAGGTTCATCGGTTCCTTTGGTAACAAGGTCGTCTATCATGACGCCGATGTAAGCCTGATCCCGGCGCAGCACCAGAGAAGGTTTGCCCAGGGTTTTCAGAGCGGCGTTCGCTCCCGCCATTAGTCCTTGCGCTGCGGCTTCTTCATAGCCGGAAGTGCCGTTGATTTGACCTGCAAAGTACAGGTTTTCCACCAGTTTTGTTTCCAGCGTAGGATGCAATTGCGTGGGAGGACAGAAGTCGTATTCCACCGCATATCCCGGACGGATCAGCTGCGCGTTTTCCAGGCCGGGAATGGTATGGATGAAGTCGCACTGAGCGGAGTAGGGCAGTGAAGTAGAAACTCCGTTAAGGTAGAATTCCTCCGTACTGCGGCCTTCCGGTTCCAGGAATACCTGATGGCTGTTTTTTTCCGCAAAGCGCACGATTTTATCTTCTATGGAAGGACAATACCGGGGGCCTACGCCTTCAATGATACCGCTGTAAAGGGGGCTGAATTTTAAGTTCTTCCGGATAATGTCGTGCGTAGTCTGGTTGGTGTAGGTGATCCAGCACGGCATTTGCTTCATCCGGAAATTTTCATCTCCCCACGTGTTCAAAGTGCAAAAGGGTTCGGAATCACGTTTCAGTATATCACGGGAACGGTAGCTGAACAGGGCTTCCGGGGTGTCTCCGGGCTGTATTTCGCAGACGGAAAAGTCGATGGATCTTCCATTGACGCGGGGAGAAGTTCCTGTTTTAAGCCTTTCCACCTGAAAACCCAGCATGGCAAGATCGGCGGAAAGGCTGGAAGAAGCGCAACCCATTCGGCCTCCTGTTATGTGTTGAAGGCCCACATGAAGCAATCCCTTCATGAATGTCCCGGAGCAGATAATCACGCTGCGGGCATGGATGGCGCAGCCCAGAGAAGTAACGGCTCCCGTTGCCTGCTGTTCTCCATTGACGAGCAGTTTGACCACATCTCCCTGAAACAGGCGTATGCCGGGGGCGGTTTCCAGAACCATTTTCATTCTTGTGCGGTAGGCTGTTTTATCGCACTGGGCGCGGGGAGCGCGCACGCTGGGCCCCTTGGAAGCGTTCAGCATCCGGAATTGAATGGCGGTAGCATCCGTGTTCAACCCCATCGCTCCCCCCATGGCATCTATTTCCCGGACGATATGCCCTTTGGCAAGTCCCCCAATAGCCGGATTGCAGGACATTTGTCCGATAGTATCCAGGTTATGAGTTAGGACGGCGACGGAGCACCCCAGACGGGATGCTGCCAGTGCCGCCTCAATGCCTGCGTGCCCGGCGCCGACGACGAGAACGTCAAACAGGGGGAAAACGGAAGAAGGGGAGGAGTTCATCAGGATGCGGAGCAGATAGCAAGACGATGCAGAATCAGGCGGGGATCAAGAGAGGAGGACACCAGGGCTTTATCCGCCTTCATGCATTCTTTCAAAGTTTGCTTCAGCCGTTCCGTCTTGAATTTGGAAGCATTTTGCGCCGCCAGAAAAAGCGGATACGCATTGGGTGTACCGTCTTTTTTCAAGGGAATTAACGCGGCCGCATAGGAGGGCAGGGAAGAAATGCGGGCCGTAAATTCCTTGAAATTGGTGGGCTTCAGGTTGAATGCGTCACATAAAAGTCTGGCAGCCAGCAAATTTCTTAACGTAGGGATGAATGCGGCACGCATGATTGTGATGGCGTTTTCACCGCGTTCCAGTTGAAAATCAATTAGAGAGATGGCCGCATCGCTTTTCTTGTTTTCCAAAGCCCGGGAAATTTCAAAAATAACGCCTGTACGCGTCAGCGGAACCATGCGCTCCACATCCTCCGGCATTACGGTGCGTCTGTCCGCTCCCAGATAAAGATCCAGTTTTTCAATTTCGGAAATGATTTGGCGGGAGGATTCGCTGACGCGGTGAATAAACAGTTCCAGGGCGGCAGAGTCGAAATTCATGCCGCGCGCCGCCGTTTCCTTATTAATGAGGGGCATTAAACTGCCTTCCCAGCCTGCTTTCGTGATGTCCGGCTTGTTCAATTCTTCCGATGCGGCGTATTGAAGCAGGAATTTGTTAAAGGAACGGCGTTTGTCAAATTCGGAGGCGGAAATAAGCAGCAGGACGTCCGGCCCCAGGCCGCTTTCCAGCAATTGCCTGAAAGAATCCAGAGCCGCTTCCGTGGTGGAGGAACGCCCCGTGACGGAGTCTCCCAGAAAATTGCAGTTCTTCATCCAGACTACTTTGCGCCCCGGAAAAAACGGGAGGGTCCGCAGAGCTTCCATAACCTGGCGTACCAGCTGGGCCGCTTCATCGGAATCACCGCAGGCCGCTTCCAGAATTTCATGGGAAAATTCGTTTGTGCCTTCCGTCAGAGCGGCAAAGATGCCGGAAGCCTTTTCACGCACCATTCCTTCATCCGTACCGAAGACGAGATGAATGGCCTGTTGTTGTAAAGTCCTGGAACCCATAAAACCGTGGCCGCATGATATCATAAAGTACGCCTTGTTGAAAGGCGTATTTGTCATTTGAAAGTTTTTTCATTTGAAGAGAAAGTACTTAAATAGTATCAATGGAACCGGAATGTCAAAAAGCGGCTGAAGCTTGACAGGCTCCGTTTTCAGGCATTTCCTTGTGATCAAGCCGCAAACCGTTTGATCGTTATTACGGCAGGGCATTTCCATGAGATCGACCATATGGACACGGGCTTTACTTGTCATCATGATGACGGTTATGATGACCGTGGTCTCCGTTGCCTATTGGAGATGGAACAGTCGTGTTACGGAGAAGAATGTTTCCTTCCGGTCGGAAGTGTTTACCCTGGCCCAGCAGCCCGAATTGAAGGAGGAGGATATTCCTGTTTTGCACCAGCTCAATGAGGAATATTCACGCGTTGCCCGGCTGGTGGAACGGGTATTGGTCAGCATAGACACTACAGGCGTGACAAGCGTTCCTCAGCCTTCCGAGGATGGTGATTTCATGATTGAAAAGAGGCTGACGGTTCATGGTTTGGGTTCCGGCGTCATTGTTACTGAAGAAGGGCATATTATTACCGCCTACCATGTCATTCAGAACAAGCATGCGCTGCGCGTTACGCTGAGCAATGGGAAAAGCGTTTCCGTACGCCTGGTAGGGGTGGATCCGGAACTGGATATCGCCGTGCTGCAGGTAGAAAACCCGATGACGTTTACCCCCCTTCCGTTCGGCAACAGTGATGAAATTGCGCCCGGCATGATTGTTCTGGCATGCGGCAATCCCTATGGGTTGGGCACGACTGTTTCCCGCGGCATTATCAGTGCCCGTGAACGCAAGCTGGTGGATTCCGGCATTAACTTGATCCAGACGGATGCCAGTATCTTCCCGGGGAATTCGGGAGGCCCCCTCATCAACATCCGCGGGGAAATCATCGGCATCAATAAATCGGTGCTTCCCAATGCGGAGAAAAATTACGCCGGCATTGGGTTTGCCATTCCCTCCAATCTGGTGATGCACAGCTTTGAGCAGATTTGCAAACATGGCCGCCCCATGAAAGGATATCTGGGATTGGACATTGTGCGCAATACTCCCCCGCTTCGCAGCTTCCTGGATTATCATGAGGCGGGAGGCGCAGTAATCAACATCGTGAAGCATGGTTCCCCGGCGGAGCAGGCAGGTCTTCAAACAGGTGACGTAATACTGAGTTTCAACGAAGTCCCCATCCAGACGGATGAGGAAGTGAAGGAACGCATTGAAAATCTTTCCATCGGCGACAAGTTCCGGCTGAAAGTCTGGCGCAAAGGGCAAAAAATGAACGTCACCCTGAAGGTGGGAGATAGTATTTTAAAAAATGTTCCTTCTCCTTGGGAAGACTTCATGGAAGGAGTGGGAATGCATTTGCGTGAACTGACTGCGGAAGAACAATCCATAGGTGCTCGGGGGTTGCTGGTCATTCAAGTGAATCCGAAGAAATCCGTAGGGCAGATATTGCAGGCCGGCGACATGGTCTTTGCCGTAAACCACCAGAGTGTCAGCACCAAGGAAGCCTTGGTCAAAGCTCTTAGGGAAGGGCCGGCATTGCTGACCGTTTCCCGCGACGGGCAGCAATTCAATGTGAAAGTGGATGCGCGCCCCGTTTCTGAAAAAACATTGCTTCCCCGCATCCCTGAGGCGACAAAAGGCAACGCCATCATACCGCACGAGCTTTGATCCGGCCTGAGCGGTTTCTGCCGGAACCTCCATTAGGAAAAACGTTTTCCGGCATCACCGTCCGCAGGCTTGACTGGAAGTCAAAAGTGCTTACAATGCATCACCTTTAAGAAATTAAATTATGACTCGTCATACTATCTCCGTACTTGTTGAAAACAAATTTGGCGTGCTTGCCCGCATTGCCGGTTTGTTTAGTGGACGGGGCTACAATATTCATTCGTTGAACGTTGCCCCTAGCCAGGACCCGCGCTTTTCACGGATGACCATCGTCGTACGCGAAAAGGAGGATGTTCTGGACCAGATTATCAAGCATCTGGAAAAACTGGTCAACACGGTGGAAGTAGTAGATTTCCGCAATACGGACAATGTGTACCGGGAAACGGTATTGACCCGCATTGGCGTAGATTCCGCCACGCGGCATGAAGTCATTGAGTTCTGCCAGATACTGGGCGCCCACATTGTGGATGTCACGCGGGACGCCCTGACCATTGAAGTGACGGGAGGCGAGTACAAGATAGACCGTTTCCTGTCCCTCATTGAGGATTATGATGTGCAGATGCTGACCCGGAGCGGCCGTATCGCCCTTCCCAAACCCCGTCAGTAAAAGAACTTCCCGGTTTTCTTCTTCAACCCTGCAGGACGTTCTTGCAGGGTTTTTTTCTCATCTTCACCATGAACATTACTTATCCGGATCTACCCATTTCCCGCCGCCGGAATGACATTCTGGCGGCAATGCGGGAGCACCAGGTCATTGTCGTAGTGGGGGAGACGGGATCCGGTAAGACTACCCAGCTCCCTAAAATGGCCATGGAGCTTGCCGGGGAGGTGCGGGGCAGAGTAGGGTGCACCCAGCCCAGAAGGCTGGCTGCTGCTTCCGTTTCCCGCCGAGTGGCGGAGGAATTGAACTGCGACCTGGGAGGTTTGGTGGGTTACCAGGTGCGCTTTGAGGAAAAAGCCGGGCCGGATACGCGCCTGAAGTTCATGACGGATGGGATTCTTCTGGCGGAAACGCAGCATGATCCGGATCTGCGCCAATATCATACCCTGATTTTGGATGAGGCGCATGAACGCAGCCTCAACATTGACTTTCTGCTCGGCTATCTGCGGCTTTTGCTGGACAGGCGGAGAGACTTGCGGCTGGTCATCAGTTCCGCGACGCTGGATGCCGGCGGGTTTTCCGAATTCTTTGGAGGCGCACCTATAATTCAGGTAGAAGGCCGCACTTATCCGGTGGACTTCCACTATCTGCCGCCGCTGCATGACGATGAGGAACTTCCGGCTCATGTGGCGCGTGCCGTGGATTGGCTGGATACTCTGGACGACCGCGGGGATGTGCTTGTCTTCCTTCCCGGAGAACGCGAAATACGTGAGGTGGCGGAAAAACTGGAAGGCCGGAATCTGAGAAACACGCGCATTCTGCCTTTGTTCGCCAGGCTGGGCCTGGCGGACCAGCAAAGGATTTTTCATCCGGAGCAGGGATACCGCCGCATCGTGCTGGCTACAAATGTGGCGGAAACGTCCCTGACAATCCCCGGCATCATTTATGTTATCGACTCCGGCCTGGCGCGCGTCAGCCGCTATAGCCCGGCACGCCAAGTGCAGCGGCTTCAGATAGAACCCGTCTCCAAGGCCAGCGCCCGCCAGCGCGCCGGCCGTTGCGGCCGTGTGTGCAAAGGTGTGTGCATCCGCCTGTACAGTGAGAAGGACTGGGAGGACAGGCCGGATTTTACGGACCCGGAAATCAGGCGCAGCGCACTGGCCGGGGCGCTGCTCCGGATGAAAGACCTGGGATTGCCGGAAATGCCGGAGTTCCCACTTCCGGATCCTCCTTCATCCAAACTGGTGACGGAAGGTTACCGCACCTTACGGGAGATCGGCGCTCTGGACAAAGCCCGGCAGCTCACGCCCGTAGGCAAAAAGCTGGCGCGGTTGCCCATTGACCCACGGCTGGCCCGCATGCTGCTGGAGGCACAACATGAACAGGCCCTGCCGGAAATGCTGGTGATTGTAGCCGGCCTGGGCATCATGGATCCCCGTGAACGCCCTGCGGATGTCGCTCAGAAAGCGGACCAGGCCCACGCGCAGTGGAAGGAAGAAGACAGTGACTTCCTGTCTCTGCTCAAATTATGGAAGGCTGCATGGCAATTCCGGGAGGGAAGGCGCTGGCGTAAAAACCAGCTTCGGAAATGGTGCGGAAAAAATTTCCTCAATTTCAACCGCATGATGGAATGGTTCAATTTATGGGAGGACCTTTCCCGGCTGGTCAGGGAAACACTGAAATGCAGAATTTCTCCTTTGGAAGAAGAAACGGAGCGGCAGGCTTCCTTTGCCATGATTCACCGGAGCATCCTGGCGGGCGTTCCGCGCCAGTTCGGCCTCTGGGATGCAGACAACCGGGAATATCGCGGCGCCGGAGGACGTTCCTTCGGCATTTTTCCCGGTTCAGGCCTGTTCCGCCGTAAAAAAAGGAGTGAATGGGTAATGGGCGTGGAGTTGGTGGACACCACGCGCCTGTGGATGCGCCGCGCCTCCATTTTGGAACCGGAATGGGTAGAGCGGGTAGCGCCCCATCTGTGCGAATCACACTATTCCGGAGCGCGGTGGGACAGGGAGCAGGGGGCTGTTTACGCAGTGGAACGCGTCGTGTGCGGCGGTTTGCGCATTATTGATAACAGGCGTGTGCACTATGGCCGTATCAATCCCGCCCATGCGCGGGAAATAATGATACGCGAAGGTCTGTTGGGCGGTGGTTTCCGCACGAAACCCGCCTGTATCAGGCATCTGGAAACGCTCCGGGAAGAGGTTCGGCAGATAGAGCTGAAGTTGCGCCGTCCGGACCAGGTCTGGTGTGAGGAAGGAGTTTTTGAATTCTTTAACAGGCTTGTTCCCCCGGACTGCTGTACGGCCAGGGCTTTTTTGCGGTGGGCCGCCGGTATGGAGAAGAAAAACCCGGAAGCTCTGCATGTTCCGCCACAGGAAGCCATGTACGAATTCTGGGGGAAAGACCTGCTGGATGGTTTTCCGGATGAAATCACCTGTAAAGGAGCGGAATATGCCGTGTATTACCAGAATGATCCCGGCGCGGAAGATGACGGCGTGACCCTGGGCGTCCACATCGACCAGTTGCCCGATATTCCCGAATGGTTGCCGGAGTGGGGGGTTCCCGGTCATTTGGCCCAGCGGGCGGAATGCCTGCTGCGTTCCCTTCCCAAGGATTTGCGCGTCTTTCTCCAGCCTATCAGCCAAAAGGCCGCTTATTTTGCGGAACTGAGGCATGGCCTGGAACCGGACGGGCCGCTGGCGGGGAAACTGGCGGAATTTGTGGAAGTGGAAACGGGAAAATTTTGCGCGCCCTCCTTTTTTGACATGAACCGTCTTCCTGCGGAGCTGGTTACGAAAATATGGGTGTGTGATGATGAAGGGGAAGAGCTTGCCATGGGCACGGATGTTGCGGAACTGAATAACCGCCTGGGTAAAAAACTTTCCCGCCGGTTCCAGGAAACAGCGGAGGATATCGTGTCCGTAACCGGCATGAAGGAATGGAGCTGCGGAGATTTGGAATACACGGTGGATGTGGCGGGAAGGCCGGGTTATGTGGCTCTGGTGGATGAAGGAGCATCCGTGGGCGTCCGTGTCTTTGAGGATGAACTGAGCGCTGCGGAATCCCACCGTGAAGGGTGCCTGCGTTTCATGCGCCTGCGCCAGACGGACCAGCTTAACCATCTCCGCAGAAAATTTCCGTTGAAGCTGGAAGGAAAGCTCTCTCTTCATATGCTCGGACGGGAGCCGTCTACCAATGCGGAAGACCTGGTGGACGTTGCCGCGGAGATAGCCATGGGCCGTCCTTTGCCGCGCACGGCGGAGCAATTCGCTGCTGCGGAAATGAATCTGCGCCAAAACCTTTTTGATGCAGCGCATAACGTGGCGGATATATGGGAACTGGTGGCGGGTACGGAACATGCCGTCAGGGACTTTACGGCGCTGCAAAAGGGTGTGCGCCATACGGAGCGCATCACGGCTGACCTTCAGCGCCAGCTTGACTGGTTGTTACGCCCCCGTTTCCTGTGGGCGCATGGAGCGGAACGCTTGTCGGACCTGAAACGGTACATGCAGGGAATTGCGGAGCGTATCAGACGCATCGGCCAGCAACCCCTTGCCAGGGAATTGGAACGCCTGGACCTCTTTGAACGCGTGTATTTTCCCTGGCATCAGGTTTTGAAGGAACATGCCGGAGACCTGCGCTGGATGCAATACGGTTATTTGCTGGAAGAATACCGCCTGGCCGTTTTCGCTCCCGCCATCTCCGTCAAGGGCCGCGTCTCCGAAAAACGTCTGGTGGCTTCTTTTGAGGCATTGTCAAGCCAGTAAAACCAGGACGGAGGCTGTTTGCACAGGCGGCTTATCCGGCGCCTTTTTCTGAAATGGAGAGGGATACCCTCAGCTTGCTCGCGGAGGATGGTTTACAATCCTTTGGATAATTGGGCGAATTCAATCAAATTGGTTTCTTTGCCGAACAGGACCAGAATGTCGTGGTCTTCAAAAACGAGATCCGGGGAAGGGGTGCCAATGACGGGAATGCGCGGTATGGACAGGATTTCCCGGCGCCCCTGCGGAGTCTGGGCCTCCCCGCGGCGGATGGTGAGCAGGTTGAGGTGGTGTTCCGTGCGCAGGCCCACATCCCGCAGGCGCTTGCCCACCCAGATGCGCGGCACGGCTATTTCCACGATGCTGTGGTTTTCGTCCATGGGGGAAACGCGCAGGAATTCCGGGGATTCCAACTGGCTGGCGAGTTGCTTGGAAGCCACGCGGGACAAGTTGATGAGCGCATACACGTTCATCTGGCTTAAAATGTGTTCGTGCACCGGACTCATGACGCGGGCGTAGATGTAGCGGACGCCCATTTTCTGAAGGTGCGTGACGACGAGAAGGTTTTCTTCAAAACTGTCTCCGATGGCGACAATGACGGCGGACTGGTCGTCCAGTTCCAACTCACGCAAAGCGGCCGGATTAGTGTAATCCGTCACCACGGCATAAGTCACCAGATCCTTGATTTGTTCCAATTCTTCATCCGTGGAGGCAACGGCTACTACTTCAATATTACGGGCGGAAAGTTCTGTGCAGAGTTCCTGTCCAAACTGGCCCAGGCCGATAACGGTGTATCTCATAATGGTATATTCAGGTTAACGGGATTTTGACGGATGGATAGCGGTAATGCCTCGGAGTAGGGGTGCCGGCCAGCGCAATGAGAAAAGCGAAGAGCCCCACGCGGCCGGCGAGCATGTTGACGATAAGAAGGTATTTGGAAGGGCCGCTTAAATCTGGAGTAATGCCCCGCGACACGCCTACCGTAGCAAAAGCGCTGCAGTTTTCAAAGAAGATATCCAGAGAGCTCATGGAGGGCTCCAGGGCGCAAATCAGGACGGTAAAGCAGCCGATCCAGGCGCAGGAGACCACCACGGTAATCACGCAGCGCGCCACGGTGCGCTGGTCGATGCGGCGGCGGAAGAATTCCACATGATCCCTGCCGCGGAGGATGCGCAGGATTTCCGCGCCTGCAATGGCGCAGGTAGTGGTTCTCATGCCGCCTGCCGTGCCGCCGGGGCTGCCTCCCACCATCATCAGACCGCACATAATGAGGCTGGCTGCGGGCAGATAGCGGCCGTAGTCGCTGATATTGAATCCCGCCGTGCGTGCCGTGACGCTGTCGAAAAGGCAAATCCAGAGGTGTTCCCCCAACGGTTCCGCAGCATGGGGAGAGGAAACGGCAAAGATGGCCAGGGCGCCTCCCGCCAGCAAAATCCCCGTGGAGATCATCACCAGTTTGAAATAAGGGGTCCACTGCATGTGCAGGCGGCGGTGTTTGGAAAAAAAGCGGTTTGCCAGGCGCGAATTGATTTCCTTGTAAATGCCGAATCCTAGGCCGCCGCATACGATCAGCGCCATGATGACCGCCTGCCCGCTGTAGCACAGGCGGATGCCCGGCTCCATCAAATTCATCGGGAAAGTTGAAAAACCAGCATTGCAGAAGGCGGAAACGGAGTGGAACAGGGAATGCCACCACAAAGGCTCCCCCATCAGGTTGATGTCCTTCCCTTCCCAGGAGAAATAAAGAAGGACGGCGCCGCACAGTTCGATGAACAGCGTACTGACCACAATAGTGGTAATAAAGGAGACGACGGCTCCCAGATTGTCTTCATCAAGCAGATCCGTCAGCAGCACGCGGTCCCTCAGGGAAAAACCCTGGCCTGCCACCATGGCTACGAAGTAAGCGAACGTCATGATGCCGAATCCGCCAATCTGGATAAGGGCAAGCGTGAACATTTCTCCCAGCGGGGTAAAAGTATGGGCAAAATCCACGGCGTTCAGACCGGTGACGCATACTGCGCTGGTGCTGGTGAACAGGGCATCCGTAAAACTGAGTGTAATACCCGGATATGTGGAATTAGGCAGCAGAAGCAATCCGGTGCCTGCCAGGATGACTACTCCCAGAGAAGCTACAAACTGCATGGCGGGGGCCATAAGAGGCCGGCCTTTTTTTTGCTTGCCCACCAGCCATTCAAAAATCCTGGTCAGGGACATCAGCGTGGGGATGGCAATCAGCCCGGCCGTAATCACCAGGCGGGAAAGCTCCGTGAACCTCATGTATCCCGCTTCCTGTTGTTCCCTGGCAATCAGGAGAAAAATCATGAGGCAGCTGATGATTTGGAAAATCAGGAGCCTCAGGGAAGGGCGGTTGATTTCCTTCCGGAAATAGGAACCCAGAATGCCCGTCAGGTGGCCCAGCGTGGCAACGGCTGCAATCAGCCGCGACCACTCATGTTCCGCCCGCGTCAGGGGCCAGCCCAGCTCCCAGACCACCGCCCCCAGAAGAATGGCAATGCAGACGGCTGCAAGTTTGGTGAATCCCGAGCGTGTAGTGGTCATGAATGGAAATGCCTTATGCGGACTCTACCACCTGGATATGGAAAGAAAAGCTCTTAGGCCGTTTTATGCATGCGGGCGGGAAAGGGGCAGATGCCGCACTGCGTTTCTTCATGGCGGGGCAGGGCCGGCTGGAAAGTGAGTGGAATAGTGATATTGATGAATTTCAGTAAATTTCTCTTACCGTGGATATGCGGGATGGAAACGCTGCCGAAGAGGGCCTTGGTCAAAAAGGGAACATGTTTATCAAAAGGCATCCCGCGGCAAGCCGTATTTTAGGCTTTTCCTTTGGCGGCGGTGATGGCTTGATAGGGCCGTGCTGGCTAAAAGAATCATTCCGTGTCTGGACGTAACGGACGGCAGGGTCGTCAAGGGGACCAATTTCATTAATCTGAGAGATGCCGGGGATCCTGTAGAATGTGCCAGGGCGTATGATGCCCAGCAGGCGGATGAACTTGTTTTTCTGGATATTACCGCTTCTTCCGATGGCCGTGCCACCATGGCGGACGTGGTGCGCCGCACGGCGGCATGCTGCTTCATGCCGCTGACGGTAGGCGGCGGCATCCGTTCCGTAAAGGACATGCGCGAAATGCTTCTGGCGGGTGCGGACAAGGTTTCCCTGAATACGGCGGCCATCAATAGGCCGGAGCTGATTAATGAAGGTGCGGCGGCTTTTGGCAGCCAGTGCATCGTCGTCGCTATTGACGCCAAGCGCCAGGCTTCCGGCAAGTGGGGCGTTTCCACCCATGGAGGCCGGAAATTCGTGGGGCTGGATGCCGTGGAATGGGCTGTGGAGGCGGAACGCCGCGGAGCCGGGGAAATCTTGTTGACCAGCATGGATGCGGACGGAGCCAAAATGGGTTATGATATTGAATTGACCCGCGCCGTAAGCAGTGCGGTGCGCATTCCGGTAATCGCCAGCGGGGGTGCGGGTAATTTGGATCACATGGTGGACGTGCTGATGGAAGGGAAGGCGGATGCCGTGCTGGCGGCTTCCATTTTCCATTTCGGGGAATACACGGTACCGGAAGCCAAGGCTTACTTTGCTTCCAGAGGAATACCCGTACGTCCTTTGGCGGAATAGCGGAAACAGCTTTTCTTTTGAGAGAAAATGAAATTCCGGTGCGTAATATGCGTATGCGCTGTCTTTTTTTTCCTCTGTGTTCCGCTATTGCCTTAACGTCTTTTGTCCAGGCCCAGTCCCTGGAGAGGCATCCCCTGTATGAACCCGCCCTTCTTTCCGTAGGAACTCCGGGTGATGCAGGTAATTTATTTGCCGGAGCCAAAGTAACCGTTTCCGGTCATTACGGCAGTGACCGTCCGGAACTGGCCGTGGACGGGCAGACGAATAACGCCGGCAAATACTGGGGTTGCGAGGGCATTCCCGTCTGGCTCCAAATAGATATGGGAAAGCCCCGGACGCTTTCCTCCCTGCATGTATGGCCCTATTGGGAAGGAGGACGCATTTACAAATATAAAATAGAAGGTTCCGAAGACGGAAAGAACTGGAAAATGTTGGCGGATCAGTCTTCCAACAGCATTGCCGCCACTCCGGAAGGAGTTCCCTTCAAATTCAATCCGCAGACGGTCCGTTACGTTAAAATCACTTTTTTGGGCAATAGCGCCGGCAATGAGAAGGGGGGGCATCTGGTGGAAATCAAAGGGTACGGACCCGATGCCGCTCTGAGCCTGCAGGCTGCAGCGGTGAAGGATTATGACCGTATTCCTTACAATGGCGCTCCCGGGCAGGAAATGCTTCAGGATGCCGTGCGTCTGTCCGGCTGGAGAGGCGAACGCGCTGGCGGGCAGATTGCCGTCTGGTCTTCCCAGGCGCAGCCCCAGTTATCGGCCTCCTGCGCCGGGGTAAAAAACGCTGCCGGACAGATTATCCCTGTCCGGACTGCCATGATACGCTACACCAGGGGGGGCAACAGGCTGATTTCAGATATCATCGGCAGCGAAAACAGCTGCGATTTGCAAGCCGGAGGCGTGCGTCCGGTATGGGTGGAGGTCAATATCCCCCCGTCTGCCAAACCCGGCGTGTACAAAGGAAAAGTGGTAGTTTCCGCAGAAAGCGGCTCTCCCGTCAGTGTGCCGGTAATTCTGGAGGTGGCGCCGGAATCCCTCCCTGCTCCCGCGCATTGGCAAGTTCATCTGGACTTGTGGCAGCATCCGCAGGCCGTGGCCCGCTGGCATGATGTGGAACCGTGGTCTCCGGAGCATTTCGCACTGATGAAGCCGGTGATGAAAAGGCTGGCGGATGCCGGGCAAAAGGCCATTACATGCTCCCTGATTGATGAAGCCTGGAATGCCCAGACTTATGACTGGTTCCCGCCCATGATTGAATGGGTCAAGGGCAAAAACGGAACCATGCGCTGGAATTACGCCAATTTTGACAAGTGGGTTTCCTTCATGATGAACGAGGTGGGCGTCAAGGGGCAGATATCCTGCTATACCATGATTCCCTGGAACATGAAAATCCGTTATCTGGATGAGGCGACCGGAAAGTACAAATTTCTGGATCTTAAGCCGAACGATCCCTCCTATGAAGCTATCTGGGGGCCTTTCCTGACGGATTTTCGCAAGCACGTCAAGAGCAAGGGCTGGCTGGGCAAAACCTGCATCGGGCTGGATGAACGGCCGGACGCTATGGTCAGGGCGGCCAAGAATGTGCTGGACAAGTATGCCCCGGAATTCAAAATCGTTTCCGCCGTCAATCGGCCTACGGCCATGACCCGGGACGTTTATGACGTCTCTCCTGTAATTGACCATGCAGGCACGGTCACGGGCGATCTGCTGGCGCAGCGTAAAAAGGAGGGAAAAAAGACGACGTTCTATGTCTGTGTCCATCCCAAAAAGCCCAACACCTTCACTATTTCCCCGCTGGCGGAGGCGGAATGGCTTCCCCTCTTTGCCGCCGCCAATCATTTGGACGGCTTTTTGAGATGGGCTTATAATTCCTGGAACCGTAATCCGTTTGAAAAGACCGATTTCGGGAACTGGCCCGCGGGAGACTGCTACCTTGTTTATCCCGGCAATCTCAGTTCCCTGCGGTTTGAAAAACTCCGGGACGGACTGGAGGAATTTGAAAAGGTCAATATCCTGCGCGCCCGCGCCGCAAAAAATCCTAAGGCGAAAGCTGCCGTAGCCCGCATGGATGAAGAGCTTTCCAAGCTCTTTACCGTGGAAAAAAGCCGCGAGGATTCCCATGAGGAAGACGTGCGGAAAGCCCGCGAAATTATCCGTAAAACGACGGAAATTTCCCGCTGACCTTTCTTGCGGGAAAAAGGGAAACTGCTGTATTTCCATGTCTTTCCGGAGGTTCGGTTAAGCTCCGGAAAGGGGGGAGGATCAGCGGTTTTCTCTTTGGTATTTCGATCCCCATTCCGCCATGGAGGCCAGGACGGGGCGCAGACTGCGCCCCAGTTCCGTAAGAGTATATTCCACGCGCGGAGGTACTTCCGCATACACCTTTCGCGTAAGCAGGCCGTCCTTTTCCATAGAACGCAGGTTCGCAGTCAGAACTTTCTGCGTCACAGGCCCAATGGATTTGCGGAGTTCTCCAAACCGCCGGGTGCCTTCGAGCAGATCGCGGAGGATGAGCACTTTCCAGCGGGAGGAAATCAGTTGGAGAGTAGTTTCAACAGGGCATGATGAATTATAGTAAGTCATTTATTTTAAGCAATAGTTTCTTTCAGGAATCCAGGGTACTATTTTCTGCCTACTTTACAAAAAGAATGTTGCCGCCTATTTTAATAAGTGCCTGCCGTTACGGCAAGCATGAACAGATAATGCCATGAACAAGATCATCATTGCCAATTACAGGGAGACGGAGCCTCAGGTTATCAGCCGGGAGGGTAATTCCTTTGCGGTAAAGCCCGTCATCCGGGAAGCGGATGCCGGAAAATGTGCGGCCAGTTTCGTGGAAGTGGAGCCGGGGCGGTACGCCTATGGCTACCATTATCATGAAGTGAATGAAGAGGTATTTTACATCATCAGGGGCCATGCCGTTGTGCGTACGCCTGAGGGTGAAAAGAATTTAAAAGAGGGGGATGCGATTGCATTCCCTGCCAGCCCGGAGGGAGCGCATGTTATCCGCAACGGATCCGCTACGGAGAAGCTGGTCTATCTGGATGTGGGCACTCGCCTGACGCCTGATGTGGTGCACTTCCCGGATACGGCATCCGGAATGGTATATTCCTCCTCCGGTGTGCACCATTTTCGGGAATCTTGAAGCAGCATCCCTGTTTTAAAGCCTTTTTCCGGTTTTTCCACCGGCGCGGTCCGCAGGAAAGCGGGCCGCGCTTCTCTGGGGAGGAAGGTGTGAGGAAACAGTATTCCCCTGGCCGCATGAAATGCCCCTCTTTGCCTTGGACATGGCTGGCCGCAAAGGCTGCGGTTCATTGAAGGCCTTCAAAACCTCCATGCGGAAATTAACCCGTATAAGGTGATATATTAAAACCCGGCCTTGCAGCAAGGTGTGCGCCCTTTTTTGTGCTGCGGGGGAAGGATGAATTCTCCGGCTTTCAGGAAGGGAAAGTACTGGCGCGGGAAGCCTGCTTGCGTGGCTGTATGGCGGGGCGGAAAAGCAGTCCCCTCCCCGAAATATTCATGGTTTGTTTTTCATGAATATCCGGCAGTAAAAAACGCCCCTGCCGGATAAGCCGGACAGGGGCGTTGAAATTAAGCGGCCTATACCTTATTCCGCAGGTTTGTCGGCACCCATGCCGGCAATGCTTTGGTACAGGTTCCAGCGGTGCCAGACATCCTTCTGGGCTTCTTCAAGGAGTTTTTCGAATCCTTCCTTATTGGTCTTCGCCAGAAGTTTGAAGCGGTTTTCGCTGAGCAGCACATCGCGCAGATCGCCCTTCGGGCCCTTGCCTTCCACAATCAGCGGATTCTTGCCCTGGCGGGCCAGGTCCGGATTATAGCGATAAAGCAGGACTCGGCCGGAATCCACCCATGCCTTCTGCTGCTGCAGGCCCTTGGCCATGTTGATGCCGTGGGAGATGCAGTGGGAGTAGGCGATGATGAGAGCCGGGCCGTCATAGGCTTCCGCTTCCACAAAGGCTTTCAGCGTGTGTTCGTCCTTGGCGCCGAGAGCGACGGAGGCCACGTACACGTTGCCGTAAGTCATGGCCATGAGGCCCAGATCCTTCTTCACGCCGGGTTTGCCGTTCGTGGCGAATTTGGCTACTGCGGCGCGCGGGGTGGATTTGGAGCACTGGCCGCCGGTGTTGGAGTATACTTCCGTATCCATGACCAGCACCTTCACGTTCCGGCCGCTGGCCAGAATGTGATCCAGGCCGCCGTAGCCGATGTCGTAGGCCCAGCCGTCGCCGCCCAGAATCCACACGCTCTTGCGGACAAGTTTATCCGCAAGGGTCAGGAGGCGCGCGTATTCCGGCTTGCCGGCGATTTTCTTCTTGAGTTCTTCAATGTTTTCACGCTGCTGGGCGATGTCTGCTTCATCCTTCTGCGGATTAGCCAATATCCGGTCCACCAGTTCCTGGCCCACGGCGCCGGCAGCTTCATGAAGAAGCTCAATGGCGTGTTCCATCTGCTTGTCCAGGGAGACGCGGAAGCCAAGGCCGAATTCGGCGTTGTCTTCAAACAGGGAGTTGGCCCAGGCGGGGCCGCGCCCTTCAGAGTCATGGGACCACGGGGTGGTGGGCAGGTTGCCGCCGTAAATGGAGGAGCAGCCCGTAGCATTGGCGACCACCAGGCGGTTGCCGAAGAGCTGGGAGAGCATTTTTACATACGGAGTTTCACCGCAGCCGGCACAGGCGCCGGAGAATTCGAACAGCGGGCGCAGCACCTGCATGGAGCGGATGTTGTCCGTTCTTACCTTGGTGCGGTCCACGTCCGGAAGGCTCAGGAAGAAATTCCAATTGGCTTCTTCCTTGTCATGAATCTTCCCGGCCGGGACCATGGTCAGGGCCTTGTGTGTCGGGTCCGTCTTGCTCTTGGCCGGGCAGACGTCCGCGCAGAGCGTACAGCCCGTACAGTCGTTCGGGGAAATCTGGATGACGAATTTCTCTCCCTTCCAGTCCGGATGCTTGGCATCCAGGCATTCAAACCCTTCCGGAGCGTTTGCAAGAGCGTCAGGAGAGAAGAATTTGCTGCGGATAACCGCATGTGGGCAGACGGCGGTACACTTGCCGCACTGGATGCAGAGGGTCGGATCCCATTCCGGCAGATCCAGGGCCAGATTGCGCTTTTCGTACTGGGACGTTCCGTTCGGGAATGTGCCGTCCACGGGCATTTGGCTGACCGGGATGCTGTCGCCTTCACCGCACATCATCTTGCCAAGGACGTTTTGTACGTAGTCCGGAGCGTCCGGGGACATGGCGGGCGGAATGGCGTGTCCGTTTACAGTTTTTCCGGTTGTGTCCACCTGGTGCAGGTTTTCCAGCGTGGCGTCCACGGCGGCGATGTTTTTGTCCACCACTTCCTGGCCCTTCTTGGCGTAGGTTTTGGCAATGGCCTTCTTGATGTAGCCGATGGCTTCATCCGCGGGAATCACGCTGGCCAGCTTGAAGAAGCAGGTCTGCATAATCATATTGATGCGGCCGCCCATGCCCGTTTTGCGGGCCACGGCAAAAGCGTCAATCGTGTAGAGCTTGATGTTCTTGTCCAGAATCTGCTGCTGCATGCGGGCGGGCAGCGTGTCCCAGAGTTTGTCCGCCGGGTGCGGGCTGTTCATCAGGAAAGTGGCGCCGTTGGCGGCATTCTTCAGGAAGTCGAACAGATCCAGCAGGGAAGGCTGGTGCAGGGCCAGGAAGTTTGCCTTGGTGATCAGGTATGTGGATTTGATCGGACGGGGACCGAAGCGCAGGTGGGAAATGGTGGAGGAACCCGATTTCTTGGAGTCATACACGAAGTAGCCCTGCACATACAGGTTCGTATGCTGGCCGATGATCTTGATGGCGTCCTTATTGGCGCCTACGGTGCCGTCGGAACCGAGGCCGAAGAACATGGCCCGCGTTACGTCGTCCGCTTCCGTGGAATAATCTTCATCATACGGGAGGCTGGTGCCCAGTACGTCGTCGTTGATGCCGATGGTGAAATGATTCTTGGGAGTGTCCAGAGCCAGGTTGTCATAGACGCCCTTGACCATGGCGGGGGTGAATTCCTTGGAGGAGAGGCCGTAGCGTCCGCCTACCACCTTGGGCATGCCGTTGGTGAAGGGCAGCGTGCCGTTGGCCTGGGCGTCGAAGAGGGCCTGGATGATGTCCTGGTGGAGCGGTTCTCCCTGGGAGCCGGGTTCCTTGGTGCGGTCCAGCACGGCGATTTTCCTGACCGTAGCGGGGAGGGCCTTGACGAGTTCGGCGGCGGGGAAGGGGCGGAACAGGCGCACCTTCAGCACGCCTACCTTAGCGTTTTCCCGGGTCATCATGGCTTCTACCGTTTCTTCCACAGCTTCAGCGCCGGATCCCATCAGGATAATGACGCGTTCGGCGTCCGGAGCGCCGGTGTAATCCACCAGATGGTAGGAACGGCCGGTAAGTTCCGCGAATTTGTCCATGGCGTTCTGGACAATAGCCGGAGTGGCTTCATAAAAACGGTTGACCGTTTCACGTCCTTGGAAGTAAACGTCCGGGTTCTGGGCAGTGCCGCGCAGAACGGGAGCATCAGGGGTCAGGGCTCGTTCCCGGAAGGAATCCAGCCATTCCTGCTTAATCATGCCGTTCAGGGTATCGTCCGTGATGTCTGCAATCTTGCCGATTTCGTGGGACGTGCGGAACCCGTCAAAGAAATTAATGAAAGGAATGCGGGATTCCAGTGTAGCGGCGTGGGAAATAGCGGCGAAGTCCGCAGCTTCCTGAGTGGAGGAGCCGCACAGCATGGCCCATCCGCAGGAGCGGGCGCTCATCACGTCGCTGTGGTCGCCAAAAATGGAAAGGGCCTGGTAAGCCAGGGACCGGGCGGCTACGTGGAACACGGCGGGAGTCAGTTCCCCTGCGATTTTGAACATGTTCGGGATCATCAGCAGGAGCCCCTGGGATGCAGTGAACGTAGTTGCAAGCGCTCCGGTCTGGAGGGCGCCGTGAACGGTGCCTGCCGCGCCGCCTTCACTCTGCATTTCCACCACGGAGGGAACGGTGCCCCACAGGTTCTTCCTGTTGACAGCGGCCCAGCTTTCAGCTGATTCACCCATCGGAGAAGATGGTGTAATGGGGTAAATGGCAATGACTTCAGAAAAACGATAGGCTACGGAGGCTACGGCTTCGTTAGCGTCAATCGTGCTGTAAGTTACGGTTGTCTGATCACTCATAAGTCTGCACGGATAGTATATAATTGATAAATAAGGTGCGTCTTAACGGGAACATTTATAACATGTCTGGTGCCAAAGGTAAAAGCAATTATGCGTATGTGGGGCTTTGCCGGCCATTTTTTAATAATAAGACCAGTTTTGTTTCAATTCCTTTGGATATCGTGCTTTATGTGGTTCTGTCCAAGCTTTTTGCAAAACGGCCGGAGTACTGGGGAATGTTCCGGCATCCGGCTTCCGAAAAAGGGGGGGAAGGAACCTTCGGGTCAAAACCGGCCGCCAAAAATGTCCCCTCTGCCTGACAATGCGCTAGCCAAAACGGAAGCAAGCCTTTAGAATCCCCGCACTATGTCCGAACAACAGCAGGCACATCCGACCACGACGGAATCCGAACTTATTGCCGTGCGCCGCGACAAGCTCGCCAAAATCCGTGAGCTGGGAATTGACCCTTACGGCGCAAGATTTGACGTGACCACCACTCCCGCCGGATTGAAAGCCGATTTCCAGGAAGACAAACAGGTAGCCGTCGCCGGCCGCCTTCTGGCTATTCGCGACATGGGCAAATCCCAGTTTTTCGTCATTGGGGACGTACGGGGAAAAATCCAGGGGTTCCTGCATAAAAATGAGGTGGATGAAACCACCTGGAAGCTTTGGAAGCTCCTGGACCGCGGGGACTGGGTCGGTATCAGGGGAACCACGTTCCTGACCCGTACCGGAGAACCTACCGTAAAGGTATCCGGACTGACCATTCTTTCCAAAAGCCTCCGCCCCCTGCCGGACAAGTGGCACGGACTGGCGGACAAGGAGGTGACCTACCGCAAGCGCCACCTGGACCTCATTTCCAATGAGGAAAGCGCCTCCCTGTTCGTTACGCGCTCCCTCATGATTGCGGAAATCCGCTGCTTTCTCCAGGAACGCGGTTATCTGGAAGTGGAAACCCCCATGCTTCAGGATGTGGCCGGTGGGGCCGCCGCCAAGCCGTTTGAAACGTACCATAACGCGCTTGATATGCCGCTGACGCTGCGCATTGCCCCGGAGCTTTTCCTCAAACGCCTGATGGTGGGCGGCTTCACGAAAATTTTCGAACTCAACCGCAGCTTCCGCAATGAAGGAATTGACCGCCGCCACAACCCGGAATTCACCATGCTGGAAGCCTATTGCGCCTGCGGTGATTTTGAAACCATGGCGAATATGGTGGAGGAGCTCATCTGCCATCTGGCGGAAAAATTCTGCGGCGGCCTTCAGATTGACCACAAGGACGCTGAAGGCAACGTTCTTTACACAATCGACCTCAGCCGTCCCTGGAAACGCGCCGACTACCAGGACCTGATCCGGGGCGTGGCGGGGGAAGACTGGTTTGACATTTCCCCCGAAGCGCGCCGCGCCCGCTGTGAAGAGCTGGGAGTGGAAATCAGCCCGGATATGAAAGATGTGGATGTTTCCCAGCAGGTGTATGAAAAACTGGTGGAGGAAAAGACCATGAACCCCTGCTTTGTTACCCACGTGGCCAAGGACCTGGTTCCCCTGGCCAAGCTGAACCGGGAAAATCCGGACGTAGTGGATGTATATGAACTGGTGATCAACGGGCAGGAAATTTCCCCCGGCTATTCGGAATTGAACGATCCTGACGTGCAAAAGGAACGCCTGGAGCACCAGGCTGCCGGGGAGACCCAGCGTGTGGACTATGATTTCATTGAAACGCTGGAATACGGAATGCCCTCCGCAGGCGGCATCGGCATCGGCATCGACCGCGTCGTCATGATGCTGACGGGGGCTTCTTCCATCCGTGACGTGCTGCTCTTCCCGCAGTTGAAACGTAAGGACAGTTAATCCGAACCACCGGCCGCATGGCTCCCCGCACCCCGGATATTCTGGACTGCGCTTCCGCCCAATGGATCGGCAAACGCCGCGAGCAGGAAGACGTGGTTAAAAGTCTTCCCGCCGCTGGCGGGATGCTAGGCATCGTGTGCGACGGCATGGGAGGGCATCTTCGCGGAGATTGCGCCTCCTGTGTGGTGGCGCAGGAATTTGCCGTGGTATTTGCGGAAAGCGGCATCGAGGATATCCCGGAACGTTTAACGGCGGCTTTGCATGCTGCCAACAGGGCGTTGGCCGCCATTCAGAAGGAACCGGAGGAATCCGGAACCACATTGCTGGCCGTCTTCATCCGCGACCATTTCCTGTGGTGGATCAGCGTGGGAGACTCCCCCCTGTATTTATGGAGCGGAGCGGACAGCTTTCGCATGGACCGTCTGAATGAAGACCATTCCATGAGACCGATTGCGGATTGCCTTTACCGGAAGGGGAAAATGTCACTTCAGGGTGCGCTTCGGCAGCGTTGCATTCTCCGTTCCGCCGTTATGGGCGGTCCCATGGAACTGGTGGACATCAGCGCCATGCCCCTGCTCCTGCATCCGGGAGATGCGGTGCTGGCATGCTCGGACGGCTTGCAGGTTTGGAGCGAGCTGTTGAGAGAACCTTCTTTCCTGGCTCTTCAAAAGGCCAGGGATTGTTCCAGCAGGGAGCTGGTGGGGATCATTATGGAACAGGTGAAGGATATGCTGGAGCCCCAGCAGGATAATGCCTCCGTCTGGGCTGCCGTCATGCGGAAACCCTGCGAGGGCGGTAAATAAGCTTATTCCGGCGAAGGAAGTGCGGGAGCATGGTTCTGGGCGGGCGGGAAAATGTTCGCGCTGTTCTTATTGCGCCTTAAACAGGGCTTTTCCGTAGACCGGGGCACGGAGAGCCTTGAAAATGAGGATCTGGAGGAGGCTGTCAGGTATGGTGTTCTTTTACAGGAGCAACCCCTCCGGAAAGAACCGGGCCGGAGGTGATTTCCCCATTGTCATTTGACCGGCGGGGGATTAAAATGCACTCCGCACAACATGATTGCCTGGATAGTTTTCTATTACCTGATCGGAGCGATTCCGTTCGGCTACCTTGCCGGCAGAATCAGAGGGATTGACCTGAGGCAGCAGGGTTCCCGCAACATAGGCGCTACCAATGCGTGGCGCGTACTGGGCTGGAAGTGGGGCCTTTCCGTTTTCATTCTGGACTTCTTAAAGGGGTTCATCCCTGTGTTCGGCGCCTTGAACTGGCTGCCGTTCCTGACGGGGGATGCGGGCGGCTGGGATTTCAATGTCTTAGTAGTTCTCTCCTGTTTCGCTGTTATACTCGGTCATACTTACACTTGTTTCCTGGGATTCAGGGGAGGAAAAGGCGTAGCGACAACCGCGGGGGTTTTATTTGCCCTCAATCCGGTGGTGGCTTGCGTAGCTCTGGCTTCTTGGCTGGTGGTTATGGGAATCTCCGGCATCGTGTCCCTGGCCAGCCTGGTGGCCGCTGTGGTGATGATCGCCGCCGGATGGTGGATTTATCCGCTTTGCCAGGACGGGGATGTCTCCCCCCAGATACTTTACGTCGCCTTTTTCACGGTGGTAGGCGCGCTGGTGATTCTCAAGCACCGTTCCAATATCGCAAGGCTTCTCAACGGAACGGAGCACTCCTTCTATTCCAAAAAGTCCAAGTAAGATGATGAATCGGTTACATAAAATAGCAGTCATTGGAGCCGGTTCCTGGGGCACGGCCCTCTCCATGGTTCTGGCGACCCGGGAATGTGAAGTCGTCCTGTGGACGCCGGAAGAGGCTCAGGCCAGGCAGCTTGCCGAAACAAGGCGCAGCCCCGTCCTTTCGAAAACTGCCCTTCCCCTGGCCCCCAATATCCATCCTACTTGCGATCTGGGCCAGGTGAAGGATGCGGAACTCATTGTAGTAGTGGTACCTTCCGTGGCCATGCGTTCCGTGGCCCAGCGGCTGCGCAGCCTGCCGGTGCAGCCGGATGCCGTCATTGTCTCCTGCACCAAGGGCATTGAACAGGGAACCCATAAAAGAATGACGGAAATCCTTCAGGAATATCTGCCCTCCAACCCCATAGGCGTGCTTTCCGGTCCCAATCATGCGGAAGATATCTGCCTGGGCCTTCCGTCCGCCTCCCTGATTGGATTTGAAGATCCGAAGTATGCGGATTGGGTGCAGCAGATATTTGCATCCAAAACCTTCCGTGTTTATTCCGCTACGGACATTATCGGCATGCAGCTGGGCGGAACCATTAAGAACGTCTTTGCCATCGGGGCCGGCTTATGCGAAGGGCTGAACCTGGGGGATAACGCCCAGGCCGCTTTGCTGACCCGCGGCCTGGCGGAAATGACGCGCATCGGCGTGGCCAGCGGAGGCCGCAGGGAAACCTTCATGGGCCTTTCCGGAGTAGGCGATTTGATTGTTACCTGCTATTCCCGCCACTCCCGCAACCAGACGGTGGGGCGGAGACTGGCGGAAGGGAAGAGTCTCCAGGAAATCCTGGATACCCTGGGCATGGTGGCGGAAGGGGTGCCCAACACGCTATCCGTCTATGAAATTGCGCGGAAGCTGGAGGTGAGGACGCCCCTGATTGACGCCGTTTATTCCGTTCTTTATGAATCCAAGCCGCCGATGGAAGCGCTTGCGGAACTCATGACGCGGGACCCCCGGCCGGAATTAGATTGATTTTTTGTTTTTTTGAGTTGCTTTCCCTCGACAAATTATACTATATAAACAATCAGTATGAAACGTGCCATCATCTCAGCTCTTTTTGCCGCCGGCGTCGTTGGTGTCGCCAGTGCGGACATTCAGGCTCCCCCTGCTTCCGAATATACCCCCACCCGCAAGCTGGGCCGCGCCATCGCCAACCTTATTTATTCCGTTGAAGAAATTCCGCTGGGAATCATCAACTGGACGAGCCGCGAGGGAGATTATGCCGGTTTTTCCGTAGGCATTGTTGATGGCACCGCTACCATGTTTGAACGCATGGGCTACGGAATTTATGAACTTGTCACCTTCTGGGCTCCTACTTACAAATGCACGTACAAGCCCCCTTATCAGGGGCGTTGCGGCATGAGCGGCCTCAAGGAATACAATCCCAATGGCGGCCTGAGCGAATTCCCTGCGGAACTCAGCTTCCAGAGCTACTACAAGTATTCACGCCAGCAGCGCGACTAAGGCCGGGCTGTTAAGATTTCAAAAGGGCTGTCCGCAAACAAGCGGACAGCCCTTTTTTCATATAGTGGTCTTGACAATAGCCGCCATTGACGGGGAAAGGAGGAAAACGTATTCTTCCATACCGGAAAGGCTTCCGTATCATGAATAAAATTGTTGCTTCCATCAGCCTGGGTACTGCCGTTTGCATAACAGCCTCCGCATTTGCCCAGGATTCCCATCTTTCCCTGACCAGGCAGAGCGTTGCCAGCATGCATGAAATCGCAGCGGCTCTGGACAAGGTAACGGATGAACCTGGGGCGGCCGCTGCTGTGGAAACGGTTAAAAAGGTTCATAAAAAGCTGCTGGACATTGGGAAAAGACAGCTGGAGCTTCCTGGTGCCACGCTTCAGGAGCAGGCTCAGGTTTCCGCCCAGATAACGGAAGCACAGAAAATTTCAGGTGAATTGATAAAATCTCTGTCCCGTTTGAAGAAGGAAGGTCTGCTTACGCCTGATTTGCAAAAAGCCCTGGCGGATTTACAGTCTGTTCAGAAGGAGCTGGCGCAGGCTTCCCGGGATAAGGCTGAGCAGGCGGAGCCGTTCCCGGAGGATGCGGAGGGCAACACGCATGAAACCCTGCTAACCAAAACTGTGGAGGAAGTAAAAAAGCTTAACGACTCTCTGGCCAGGGTAAGGGATGAAGAAACCGGCAAGGCTGCTGTGGAACAGATAGGTCGCTACCGGGCGGCTATGCTGGACGTTGCCAGGAAACAGGCTGCCCTGCCGCCTCTCACCCGCAATCAGCAGGCCAAGCTGATGGGAGTGCAGCAGCAGCTTGTGGAAATGATGCAGCCCATTGTCAAGCATGTAACGGCCATCATGCTTTCTCCGGATGTTTCCAGGAACCTGAAGGAAGCTCTGAATTCCCTTTCCGAACTGCCTAAGGAAGTTCAAAAAATCCGTGAAGAGGCGGCTAAGTGAACTTTTTAAAGGATGCGTCCTTTTGGGCTGGTCAAAAAATTATAATTGTTCTAAATTGGCTGTCCTGAAAAATGCGCCCGGTTTTTAGTGAAACAGATCTCAATGAACGCCCTTTCCTGGTCTTCTGGGAAGTGACGCGCGCTTGCGCGCTTGCATGCAGACATTGCCGCGCCGTCGCCCAGCCGCGTCCCCACCCGGATGAATTGACTCATGAGGAGGCATTGCGCCTGATTGACCAGTTGGCGGAACTGCGGCCTCCCATGCTGGTGCTGACAGGCGGAGACCCGGTCATGAGGCCGGATATTCTGGAATTGGTCCGTGCGGCTTCCGGCAAGGGGCTGCATGTAGCATTGAGCCCTGCTGCTACCGCCCGGCTGTTGCACACGGATTTCCATGCGTTGAAAGAAGCTGGGGTTCAGAGCATGTCATTGAGCCTGGACGGTGCGCATGAGAGTACCCATGACGCCTTCCGCGGTGTCCCCCACACATATGAACGGACTCTCCGGGCTGCGGAAATGGCGAAGGAAGCCGGCATGCACTTGCAAATCAACACCACCATTACCAGGAGCACGCTGGGAGAATTTGACGACTTTGTGGAGCTGGTGAAAAAAATGAAACCGGGCATGTGGAGCGTGTTTCTTCTGGTGCCCACAGGCCGCGCCGCCATGGATGAGATGCCTGCGGCGGAAGAAGTGGAAGCCGTCTGGAAAAAACTGAGCAGGATAAGCCATGAGGTTTCTTTCGGCGTCAAAACGACGGAAGGGCACCATTATCGCCGCGTGGCGCTTCAGGAAGCCCGTGCTCAGGGAAGCAAGCCTGCTCGCCGCGCCATTCCCACCCGGGACGGCAAGGGCATTATGTTTATTTCTCATACCGGGGAAATACAGCCCTCCGGTTTTCTCCCCATAACGGCAGGAAACGTCCGGACGGATGACCCTGGAGAAATCTACCGCACGCACCCCCTTTTCCTCAAACTCCGGGATGACAATGCGTTGCAGGGCAAATGCGGACGGTGTGAGTACCGTACCATCTGCGGAGGGTCCCGGTCTCGCGCTTATGCCGTTTACGGAGACATGATGGCGGAAGACAACCTTTGCCCTTATCAGCCCAGGCTTTCACAACACCATGATTAATATTACCAGACTTTGGACAGGGGCGGAACAGCCCGCGGACCATTTGAGATACGGACAGGGCCACGGGCACGGTCGTTTTGCAGGGGGCGCCGTGGAATCCTGTGCACCGGCTTCGTCCCGTGCGCGCAAGCCCATTGTGGTGTGGAATATTACGCGTACCTGCAATCTCAAATGCGTGCATTGTTATGCAGACGCCTCTGCCCGGAAATTTAAGGGAGAGCTGGATTGGGACCAGTGTTGCGCGGTCATTGATGATCTGGCGGACTACAAGGTGAATGCCCTCCTTTTTTCCGGAGGGGAGCCGCTGGTGCATCCGCGCTTTATGGAACTGCTGGAACGTGCCACCGGAAAAGGGCTGAAGGTGACCATTTCCACAAACGGCACCCGTATTACGCCGGAAGCTGCAGCGCGGTTCAAGGAATTGGGCGTGGCGTACGTAGGCATTTCCCTGGACGGCATTGGCGCCGTTCATGACAAATTCCGCGGTGTGGAAGGTTCTTTTGAGCAGGCGGTGCGCGGATTCAGGCTTTGCAGTGAAGTGGGGCAAAAGACAGGCCTGCGCCTGACTCTGACCCGCAACAATGTGCAGTGCATGGGCCAGATTTTGGATTTTATTGACGCCAACGACATCCAGCGCGTCTGTTTTTACCATCTGGTCCCCACTGGCCGCGGCGTGGAAGTGCAGACCCTGACTCAGGAGGAAGCAAGGAATGCCATGGATACGCTGATTGCCCGTGTAGAGGAATGGAAAGCGGAGGGAAAAAACCGTGAAGTGCTGACTGTAACCCAGCCTGCGGACGGAATTTACCTGCTTCTGCGCCAGCTCCGGGAAGGCTCCCCTCTGGCGAAGGAAACCCTCGGCCTGCTTCAATGGAATGGCGGCGGCGCGAACAGTTCCGGCCGGGGCATCGCCAATATTGACACACAGGGTGCCGTGCATCCGGACCAGTTCTGGCAATCCGTTACTCTGGGCAATGTGAAAAGTGACCGGTTTTCCGATTTATGGGATGCCAGGGCCGGAGCTGCTGCGGAAATGTTGCCTGAGCTGCGCGGTTCCGACGATCCTCTGGAACGGCAGAAGAAGATTGAAGGCCGTTGCGGCCGCTGCGTTCACTTCGCCCTGTGCGGCGGAGGCTTCCGCACCCGTGCCGCGTTTGCCAACGGACACTGGTACGGGTCCGATCCCGGCTGCTATCTGACGGAAGAGGAAATTTCCACCCCTTTGCCGGAAATCAAGTAGTGAGATGCCCGGCTTTATTCACCGGGGAACGGTTGGTTCCGGGAAAGAGGTATCGGAGGAATTGCCGTTTCATTCGATCGTAGGGTATCCCGCGCGCAGGTAAAACGCCCCTGTCCTTGCGGTTGATTTGCCGGGAACAGGGGTTTTATACTGGGAAAAAACCGGGAGTGTGCTTCGGCGGGGGCAGGGGCGAATTTGTCCATACGTCTGGTTTTCCCTGCTTTACAAGGCAGGAGGCATCGCATAGCATGCCCCGCATGATGAATCAGGAATTGAGACCGGAGACCCTGTGCGTGCAGGCGGGCTGGGCGCCTAAAAAGGGCGAACCCCGCGTATTGCCCATTTACCAGAGCACGACGTTCAAGTACGAGACCAGCGAACAAATGGCAAAATTGTTTGATCTGGAAGAAGCCGGATTCTTTTATACACGCCTCCAGAACCCCACCAATGAGGCGGTTGCCAGAAAAATTGCCGAACTGGAGGGCGGTGTGGCCGCCATTCTGACGTCTTCCGGCCAGGCGGCTTCCTTCTTTGCCATTTTCAATATTTGCGAGGCTGGGGATCATATCGTCAGTGCTTCGGCGATTTACGGGGGCACATACAACCTCTTTGCCGTCACATTCCGGAAAATGGGCATTGAAGTTACTTTCGTGGACCAGGACGCTCCGGCGGAGGAAATCGCCAAAACGTTCCGCCCCAATACGAAAGCTTTCTTTGCGGAGACTATTTCCAATCCCACGCTTTGCGTGCTGGATATCCGTAAAATGGCGGATATTGCCCATGCGCACGGCGTTCCCCTCATTGTGGACAATACCTTTGCCACACCCATTAATTGCCGTCCTTTTGAATGGGGTGCGGATATCGTCACCCACTCCACCACCAAGTACATGGACGGCCATGCCGCCGCCGTGGGCGGCGTGATTGTGGACAGCGGCAACTTTGACTGGGAAGCGCACAAGGATAAATTCCCGGGTTTGACGGAACCGGACCCCTCCTATCACGGGCTCTCCTACAGCAAAAGCTTCGGCAAGGGAGCCTATATTACCAAGGCGACCGTCCAGCTCATGCGCGATCTGGGTTCCATCCAATCTCCGCAGAATGCCTTTTTGCTCAATTTGGGTTTGGAAACCCTCCACCTGCGTGTGCCGCGGCATTGTGAAAATGCGCAGAAAGTGGCGGAATTCCTGCAAGGGCAGGAAGATGTTGCCTGGATTAATTATCCGGGTCTTTCTTCCAATGAGTATTATGAATTGGCGCAGAAGCAATTCCGCGGTGGCCAATCTTGTGGTGTGGTAACCTTCGGCATTAAGGGAGGCCGTGAACGTTCCATCAAGTTCATGGACAGTCTGAAGCTGGCCGCCATCGTGACCCATGTGGCGGACTCTCGTACCTGCGTTCTCCATCCCGCCAGCCATACGCACCGCCAGTTGACGGATGAGCAGCTCATGGAGGCGGGCGTACGGCCTGACCTCATCCGGTTTTCCGTAGGGACGGAAGCTGCGGAAGACATTATTGCGGACCTCAAACAGGCTTTGGAAGCTATTCGTTAAAAAGTCTTCTTGGAAAAAGCCACCTCACTTTGCTGAGGCGGCTTTTTCTTTATCATTAAGGATTGGATAAAGGGGACAGCGGATTGTTAATCCGTTGTCAACATAAAAAGTTGAAAGAGCGGTATTCCGGCAGTGGACTTCTTTTTTGATGCAAGGGCTTTATAGAGACTAATTCTTGCGCCTCTTCCATTCTAACAGCTGCATGTTATTTCATAAATCATTCATTATTATGAATCGAACGTTATCGTAAACCATTCATGAAAAAAATAGGTCCAGCGTTTTCCCCATGATGTTACGGAAAGAAAAAGAGCGGATTAACAATCCTCTAATCAATGCAAAGCGTTATGAGAGTTTATCATTATGTTTTGTTAGCCAGTTGCGTATGTATGATGTCCGCCCAGGCGGCTACGATTGTTGCTGAGCTTCCTGAATCGCAAAGCGTATCACAGACCGCCACTATGGCGAGAACATCGGGGCAACAGCTTCTGGACAAAGTAAAAGGCCTGCAAAATGGAATATATGCCGGCGGCAATAACAACAGTGTTGGGAATTGGGCGGTAAACGGCGAAGGCACCTGGGTTAACCAGGATGATGTAGGCTCCATTACATTATGCGGTCGCTCCGGAGTAGCGGGGTCTTCCTTTGCCATGGTTCTTGGAGGGCCGCAGGAGGGGGATTCCATTTCTTCCATTACGTTTTCCTGCAATACTCCTTCTTCTGTAATCAGCAGTTATTCCATGGTACTTGCCGTATATGATTCAACCGGCACTCTGGTTGAGGAACTTTCCAGGATACAGGATTTTTCATTTACCTCTACATCGGAAACAACGACAATTTCCCTGGATATGTCGGCGGCTCCCCTTACCTGGGAGGAAGGGTATAAGGTAGTTGCCGGAGTGCGCGGTGGTGCTGGAGGCGCTACTTCCGCTTATACAATTACAGGTATACAGGTTTCCTACGAAACGGTTCCCGAGCCTGCCGTAGCGTCTTTGGGCCTGCTGGGCCTGGGAGCCATGTTGCTGCGCCGCAGACGTTCATAGTAAATATCCTCGTTATTCGGGAGGCAGCTGAAAAGCTGCCTCTTTTTTATTTTCGGAACGGGAATATGTCTTTGTTTTTGGGATAGTTGCGAAAGGAGAGAGATTCATAGTGCTAATCCCTCAGTGATTGCTCGAAAGCGCGGTACTGCACGGCTTCATACAAATGGACATCCTGAATATCAGAAATTCCTTCCAAATCCGCTATGGTTCGGGCCACCTTTAAAATGCGGTCATAGGCTCTGGCGGAAAGGGCCAGTTCTTCCACGGCGCGGAGCAGGATAGCCCTCCCTTCCGGCAGCAGACGGCAATACTTCTGGAGTGCTTTTCCAGAAAGGGCCGCATTATTGCGGAAAGGCGTTCCTGCGTATCTGCTGGACTGGAGCCGCCGTGCGGCCGCCACGCGTTCCCGGATACTGGCGGAACATTCTCCGGCAGGCGCGGAAGCCAGAATGGAGGGATCCACGGCGGGAACTTCCATCAGCAGGTCAAACCGGTCCAACAGCGGGCCTGAAATTTTGCGGCGGTAGCGTGCGATCTGCGCCGGGGGGCAGGTGCAGGCTCTTCTTCTGTCTCCCAGATAACCGCAGGGACACGGATTCATGGCGGCTGCCAACATGAAACGGCACGGAAATGTCATGGTGCCGGAAGCGCGGGAAATAACTACCTGGCCGGTTTCCAGCGGCTGCCGCAGGGTTTCCAGAGCGGCACGGCGGAATTCCGGCAATTCATCCAAAAAGAGGACGCCGTTGTGAGCCAGGGATACTTCTCCCGGCGTGATATTCGCACCTCCCCCCATCAGCCCGGCATCGGAAATGGTGTGGTGGGGAGCCCGGAACGGACGCTGGTCCACCAGGCCGTTCCCCCGTTTCAGCAGACCGCATACGGAGTGGATTTTACTGGTCTCCAGCGCTTCCTCCGGACTCAGAGGCGGAAGAATGGTCGGGAGCCTTTGCGCCAGCATGGATTTGCCGGACCCCGGAGAGCCGCAAAGCAGGATATTATGGCCTCCTGCCGCTGCAATCTCCATGGCGCGGCGTGCATAAGGCTGCCCCTTGATTTCGTCAAAATCCACAGCGGCGTCTTTGTCCCGTGGAGCATGGGCCTCTCGCCCTAAACCTGTAAATGGAGGCGGCAGGGCGTCGGAAGTAAGCAAATGCCAGGCTTCTCTCAGGGAAGAAACGGGGTAAATTTCCACACCCTGTACGGGCGTCCCTTCATAGGCATTGGCTTGCGGCAGCATGATGCGCTTCCTGCCCATGCGCCGCGCTTCCATGATTTGCGGCAGAATGCCTTGCACGGGGCGTACGGTTCCGTCCAGGGCCAGTTCTCCCACAATGCACCAGGCAGAAGCGTCCATCTCCTTTTCAGCCGCTCCCGCAACCATTCCCAGGGCGATGGGAAGGTCGAATCCGGGGCCCTGCTTCCTTAAATCCGCCGGAGCCAGATTAACGACGAAGATACCCTGCTGAAAGGGAAGGCCGCTGTTTTGTATGGCCGTGTCCACGCGCTGCCCGCTTTCTTTCACGGCCGCATCCGGAAGACCGACAATAAAGGTGCGTTTTTCCGCCATGGGGCGGAAATCAACTTCCACCTCCACTTCTACGCCATCTACGCCCAGGACGGTGGAGGAATACAGTCGTGTCATCATTCATCCATGCTAGGAAATGGATGGCAAAAAGGAAGGAAAATAACGAAAAATATAAAAATATCTAACAAATAGTTCAACGCCGGGAAGCGCGCCGGAGAATTTCCCGTTCCTCCTCCGTCAGGCTGGACAGGCCGGACCTGGATATTTTTTCCATGATTTCATCCACCTCCTTTTCAGAGGGGTAAGCCTGTGCCGGGCGGCGGCTGGAAGGCTCAGGGGAATAGTGGGAAGAAGAGGCGGCTTTCCGTCTTGGGGAAGACATCTTTTCCTTCCATAAAATCAGCAATGTCAGAATAAATCCGGCGAACATGCCGCCCAGATGGCCGGCTTCCCCGCCCGCATTGTTCCATTGGAAGATAATGACGGCTGCGGCGACTCCGAGAACGGCCAGGGCAAACTGGCGCACGCTCAAATTAACCGGAGGAAACAGAAGCTGTACCCGGGCATGGGGAAAGAGCACCGCGCATGCGGCCATGATGCCGTAAATGGAACCTGAGGCCCCCACCATGGGAATGAAGCGCCATTCCGGATCAAAAAATCCCATGTACCCCAGCAGGGAGGAAAACAGGGCTGCAGCCACGCCGCAAAACAGGTAATACAGCAGGAAGCGCCAATGGCCGAAACGTTCTTCTACAACCGGGCCGAAAAACCACAGGGCAATCATGTTGAACATGATGTGCCCCAGATTGGCGTGAAGAAACTGATAGGTAAGCAACCGCCATAATTCCCCCTCGTGAAAGCACGTATATTCGCTGTAAGCTCCGTAAAGCTGGATCAAGTCCAAATGGACAGGCGGGTAAATATTCCTTGGGATGTCCACTTGGAAGAAGAATCCTAGGATAAAGATGACTACATTGAGCAGAATCAGCCAGTGCACCATGACGGCGCTGCGCTGGTCAAACAGATGATTCCGTACCGTATCTCCCCAGTTCTCGTTCTCCGCTCGCATATTAGGCCGCATGTAATCGCGTTCAGAACCTTTTGACAAGGAAAATAGCTGTTCCGTTCAAGGAAGGACAGCTGATGTTCCGTATCATTTCCAGAGCGCGGCAGGCAGCAGATCCGGCGGCAGATCCGTTCCGCACACGAGATGTCCGGCAAGCTGGGCGGCGGACCAGGGGGAAGTGGTCACCCCCTTGCTGCCCAGCCCGGAGAAGACGAACTGACCGTCCAGCCCGGGAATGGGACCGGCGACCGGCTGGCTGCGGCGGATGATGGGGCGGACGGCGGCACGGGCGCGGATGACGTCCATGTTCCCGGAATAGCGTTTAACAAGGTCCAGCATCAATTCCTGGACGGCGGGGGCTTCCGGAATGCCGGGAGCATCCCACACCCACGCGTAGGTGGCCCCGAAGCGCCAGAAAGAACCGTTATGAACCAGCCAGTGTCCGAAATGCAGGATGCCGGCATGCCAGTCCAGCTCTTTCAAGTCCAAATCCAGAATGGTTCCTTTGGAGGGGCGCCCCTTCAGCGGAGACATGTCCGGATGAAGCCCGGCTTCCCAGCCGGTACACCAGACTATGTGGGAAAACGTGCGACCGTTCCAATGGAAAAGACCGTCTGCATCCGGCCGGATATCTGCGGGGGATACATCCGCTTCCACAAAACGGCCCTGTTCCATAAAAAAACGCCGCATGGCAGTGACCATGTTTTCCACGTGCAGCACGGCGGAACCTCGCGTATAGGCGGCTTTCCCGCGGCCTTCCCAGTGTTCCGGCCATGGAAAAAGGGGTCCGGCATAGGCGCAGGATTCCGGAGCCGTCTGGCGTTCCTGCCAGATTTCAAACTGGTCCTCCGTCTCCACTTCCCGGAAAATCGGAGTTTTCTGCCACCAGGACCCGCCTAATTCCCGTTCCGTCTCCGGGTAAAAGGCCTCTGCCGCCGCCAGGCATTCTTCCTGCCTCCATCCGGGGCGGAAGGCGCGGCCCGTCAGGGGGTTTACCAATCCGGCCGCCACCCGGGAGGCCGTTTCCGCTACGGGGCGGTCTGCAACCGTAAACTCCGCGCCGCGGCGTTTCAATTCCCACGCCAGACAACTTCCGGCAATTCCCTGGCCGATGATAAGGATGTTCATGATAGATGGATAAAGAACCGGAAAATCCCGGAAATGAAAGAGGAAAGCGGAGGGGAGGCGGTACCGCTCCCCCCCGGAGGAAAGGCGTGCTGCAGGTGTCCCTTCCCCTGCGGCGCCGGAAGAACGGCCCTGCTTACAGGGCGGCGATGATGGCGTCACCCATTTCCGCCGTATTCACGCGGATTTCTCCGGGAGCTCCCGTAGCCAGGTCGCCCGTGCGGCAGCCCTGGTCAATCACGCGGCGAACGGCGGAGTCAATGGCGTCTGCCGCTGTTTTTTCTCCCAGAGAGTAGCGCAACAGCATGGAAAGGGAAAGAATCTGGGCGATCGGGTTTGCAATGCCCTTGCCGGCGATATCCGGGGCGGAGCCTCCGGAGGGTTCGTAAAGGCCGAAGAACAGACCGTTGTCCTGTGCGCCCTGGCACAGGCTGGCGCTGGGCAGCATGCCCAGGGAACCGCAAATCATGGCCATTTCATCGGAAAGAATGTCCCCGAACAGGTTTTCCGTCACCAGCACGTCGAACTGGCGGGGATTGCGCACCAACTGCATGGCTGCATTGTCCACGTACATATGCAGCAATTCCACGTCGGGATAATCCTTGGAAACTTCAATCATTGTCTCGCGCCACAGCAGGGAATTGGTCAGCACATTGGCCTTGTCCACGCTGGTGACGCGCTTACGGCGGCCGCGCGCAGCCTCGAACGCCACTTTGGCGATGCGCACCATCTCGCTTTTATGGTAGCGCATGGTATCCACGACGACTTCGTCGTCTCCCTCCCGTTCGCGGAAACGGGGCTGGCCGAAATACAGGCCGCCAGTCAATTCCCGGACGCATAAAATATCGAATCCGCCTTCAATCAGTTCATTCTTGATGGGGGAGGCATGGGTCAAGGCCGGAAGGCATACGCCCGGACGCAGGTTGGCATACAAGCCGAAATGTTTTCTCAGAGGCAGCAGGGCTCCGCGTTCCGGTTGTTCATTGGCGGGGAGATGCTCCCATTTGGGACCGCCCACGGAGCCGAACAGAACGGCGTTCGCCTCTTCGCAGGTGCGAATGGTTTCTTCGGGAAGAGCCTTGCCGCAGTGGTCAATGCCCGCACCCCCTACAAATGCCTCCTTGCGGCTTACGGTAAAGCCAAACTTGCCGCTTACGGCATCCAGAACCTTCAGAGCCTGTGCCATGACCTCGGGACCGATACCGTCGCCGGCCAAGACAGCAATATGATGGTGATGTTCACTCATGTCGCTGAAAGTCTGGTCATTCTCCCTTCAAAGGTCAAGAAAACACCGTTGCCATGACCGCGCCGCGGAAGCCTTTTTGCGTCAAAAAGCCTGCAAGAGTAAAAAAGTACTTGCCAAACGCCCGTACCTCCAGTAAAAATCCCTCCGCGTTCCATGGAATGCAAACTCCCCTGTAGCTCAGCGGTAGAGCGGGTGACTGTTAATCACTAGGTCGTTGGTTCGAGCCCAACCGGGGGAGCCACTAATTTTCTAAGCCCTGTAATTTGAATGGATTATAGGGCTTCTTTTTTGTCTGTTTGGAGGCTGGAAAGGTGAAAAACCGCGGAAAAACAACCATAAGTGCTGACTAAATGTCATTTTTTGATTCCGTTCTGGCGTAAAATTGGCGTACTGTGAGACGTTATGAAACGCCTGAAAATAACTCCGGTGAAACATACTCAAAGCGGGCTCTGGCAGGTTCGTATTCCGGCCAAACTTTCCGGATCCGGAAAGAGAGAAACAAAATATTTTCCTACCAAAGCGGAAGCAATGGGATATATCTCCAACCTGGAAGACGTTGCTGCAGGGTTGCATTTGGGGGAAACGTTGATGACGAGATCAGAATATGATGCCATCATCGAAGAACTTGCCCGTTTAGCACCGTTCGACGTGACGCTTAAGGATGTTATTGACTATTACATCGCACGGCATCGGGCCAGTGATGCACGCAAAATATCCATTCTTGAGCCTCTTTACCGTGATACGTTGCAAGATGCCTCTTCTCATTACCGGAGCCGTGTAAAACAGGTTTTAGGCGCTTTTGCCTCTGTATTTGGAGATTGCCTGATTGACGACGTGACGCCGGATGAATTTGAAAAATGGCTGGCTGGATGGAAAACGACGCCTCCTTCATACAATTCCGCGTTGCGCCACATTAAGCCGTTTTTTACCTGGGCCATCAGCAAAAAATATGCTGTTCAATCCCCTGCTGAAGGAATCAAACAACGCAAGCACCAGAGGATGCCTATTTCCATTCTTACGCCTGCGCAGGCACATTCCCTGCTGGACGCCTGTCGGGGATTATTCCGGAGACGAAAAGATGCCGAAAAATCTACGCGTGAACGCGTCAGATATGAAAATAGCAGTAGCCGTTTTGCTTTTTGCCGGTGTCCGTCCTGAGGAAGTTACCGCGCTGACGTGGGAACATGTCAAGCTGGCTCATGGCTATATCAGAGTTGAACCGGAAGTCAGTAAAACCAACTCTGTACGTCTGGTGCAAATAGAGCCAAACCTAAAGGCATGGTTGGAAACCGTGCCGGAAGAAAAACGCACAGGAAAGCTCTCTCCGAAGAACTGGCAGCGCAAATGGCAGGCGGTACGTCGGAGAGCCGGCATCAGCCATTTAAACGACGTTTGCCGTCATTCCTACGCCTCTTACTGGTTGTCAGCCCATCGGGATACGCACGGACTACTGGAAAATATGGGGCACAGCACCAGCAAGACGACGATTAAATACTACCTGACCGCCTGTAACCCGGAAGATGTACCCGCCTACTGGCAAATTTTTCCTGAAGACGGAGACTTCCTAGTTTCTGCCGGGTGATTGCAGGGTTATGATTCCGAAGCCATAGCTAAAGCTATGAAACACCTTGCTCTGTAAAAGAGATTTTTAGGAGAATTATTATGGAATCGGTACGCTAGCATATTAGGGCTTACCAAAAATAAAAACGTTTGTTTTTGAGAGTTTCTTTCTAGTGTTTCAATGAGGTTAAACAGATTCTTTCTTTAGAAGAACTGTAAAAATGGAACTAATTCTCCAAAATGCTGTACACATATACGTACCGCACCCTAACCATAGGGCAAAGGCAAAAGGTTTCCACCAATGCTCTGCCAAATTAAATATTTGGTTACTGTCTATCATGTGGAGCAGTATAAAGGAATAAATAACAAAAATAAGAGCTCCTTTTAAATTGGCATTCATGTAACCAATAAGGTAGTTATAATAGCTTTTTACGTTTTCTAGTTGTTTAATTTTATTCGAGTTAAGAGTAATCAATAATGTTTTATGTGTAACATCAAATCCTGCAAAAATTGCACCTACTGTAATTCCCGAAGATAGAATACTTGATGATATATATAAAACATAATTGAAATTATACAGAACAATGCCAAGCACTGTGCCTAAAATGCCAGCTACCAAAGGCCAAAATCGTTCTGCAAAAAGTGTATTCATTCGAATAATCCGTTTCGTCTCCATTCATGGAATGATCGTTCTAATGCATTCCATCTGTCATCACGTGGGAAGCGTCTATCAGAGGCAGCTGTAATTTCGCATTCTTTATATTCTCTTGCTCTTAGTAAATCTAGGGTTTCTGAAGGATCTTGTTCTGAATCTTTTCCAGTAATACATGCTCTATCAATAGCATATTCAGATTGTTGACTTTTTCTTAGTAACCAATGAGCTAGAGAAGACGCAGCACGATTCGCCAAACTGTGGTATCTCTCTGCTCCTATGGTGATTTTAACATAAGCTGAACCATTCTCTTCTGCCATTTCAACTGCTCTTCGGACAGAAATATTTTCTTCTCGATCTGCTTCAGTAATGACATGAGGTCGCATTTTAAAATCGATTTTTGTAAAAAGCGTTTTATTCAATAATTTTTGCTCAATGTCATGATTTAAAATAGGTTCAAAACGGAAAGTAGCATGACGATTAGGATAAAAGTCTGAAAGATAGTTTGCCATTTTACTACTTCTGATGCCAGCAAAATTATATTGATCAACCCATACGTGATGTTCAGGAGAATAAATAGCTGCTGTCTCTTCACAGAAACCCTCATCCTCATTGAAGTTAAATCCCTCTATTTCCCGTTGGAGTCCCCCTATAGCGGGACCGTGACTCATTCTTACTCTAATAAAATCCATAAAAAATAGATTTTTTTCTTCATTCCATACTATATTATTGAGTCGCATAAAATCTCCTAAAAAAGGACGATTTCTGGCCCTTAAGGATTCTTCTTTCACCAAGTGAAGAATGTCTTTAAGTGGTTGAAGATGATTTTCTTCTGTAACAGTATAAACGTATATCTTCATAATATTATTGTATTTTCCCTTATTCAAATAAATATTTATTGTTTCTTCGATCCCCCACAAATCTTGCAGTTCACACCGCTGGGTGTATCGCTGGCTCGTCCTTTGCAAGCCCGGTAGTACCGGCAGTTTTTGTTATGGGTCTTGCCCGTTGAGCTGATCCAGTACGCTTTTTCTTCCGCTGCCGGTTTGGCTGCCGGTTTCCGGTGGTAGTGATATTCCCCTGTTTTGCGGTTGTAGTGACCGCCGTTGGCGTCCAAGCCACCAGGGTGCGCTTCCGAGAATGAAGTGAGGGAAATAACAGCTAAAATGAGAGAGAATAGTTTCATACAAATTCATAATACCATGAAATAAAGAGAGTTGTAAATAATTTGCTTAACTCTTTCAACGGCATTATGAAATGATTATTTCCAACATTTTAGGAGATATTTCCTTCTCGACTCTAGGTAGCAGTAACAAAAAAGCCCCTGGCCCGGAGGCCAAGGGGCGAAGTGTTCTACGATTCTTCCATCTTCTTTCTTACCCATTTATCAATATCTACCACTTCACCAGGTTTCAGGTGCAACGCAATCCACGCCCGGAGGATGGTGTTTTCCAGTTGCAGGGCTTCAAAACTTCCCGCCTGCACTCCTCGAATTACTCCCAGGGGTTGTTTCACCTCCCCCATCAGTTCTCCAATACGTACTCGTGATTTGGCAGGGATAGAACGACGTGACGACATCCAGCCATAGACCGTGTGAATGCTGACTCCGCATTGTTCGGCCAACCAGTCACAGTCTTTTCCATTTTCCTTGAGCCATTTCTTGATGTCACTTTTTGAGTGCATCCCCAGAATTATCATACCGGAGAAGGGAAAACAAGAGGTGATGCATTCAACAAAAAAAGGGGCTACCCCAATAGAGGTAGCTCCTGAATGGAGTCAGGGGCTGTTAATCTTCCCAGGTTCCACCTGCAGCTTCAATAGCATCCCGTACCTGAGCTATAAGATAGTGGGGTGCATTGGCTGTAGTGGAGCCGCTGATGGTTGCTTCTGCTATAGTATGATGATCAGTTGCATCGTAGTATTTATAAATACGATGATCACCTCTAGTCCTTACGAGGACAAATCCGTTATCTTCTAACTGTTTTATTAGATCTCGTATTCGCATAAGTGATGTTGAAAATACGAGAAGAGGGGAGAGTTTCAATGGACGCTGTCCGAATGGAAGAATCAGCCTTTTTAATAGCTGAGGATTACATGAAGCAGGTGATCAAATTGGGCCGGGTGTTCGGGGCTGCTGGTGGGATTGCCAGCGGGATGACGAATAAGGCGGTTCAGGCTGCCGGGCAGTATATGACGCTGGGGGCCGCGCTGATGAATCCGGTGAAGACCGTGGTGGATGTGGTAGATTGAGGGTAAAAAGAACCACTCCCCGTTTGATTACAAGGAGTGGTTCTTGAGACGATAAGTTTTCAATCTGTGAGTTTTATTACACGCTCTGCAAGTTCATTAAAAACTTTTGCAAAATTATCCCGACTTACCCCCATCAACCTCAATACCTCACCTTGTTTGCCTATTTCTTCATCAGTTAATTCAAATATAGGTTTACAATATTGTTGACTCATTGCTATAAGTGAGTTGAAATCAGATATATGAGCCAAATCGTATGGCTTAATATCGCTGTCTTTTAAAACTTCTGATATTTTATTATCTGAAACGATACAATTCCTTTCTCTAAGAGAAGGGATTAAGTTGGTATTTACTTCTTCTCGTATTTGATCAATCCAATTTTGAAAAGATAGGCTTGGTCGGGCATTTTTAGGACGATATCGTTGTTGAATAACACCTAAAAATTTGGGTTCATTTTTAATGGGATATCCTACATAATTGAATTTATTATCTTCTTTGAATCTTGTTATTTCTTTATACCATTTAACAATATTCTTTTCTAACGACCCAATAGCTTGTAAACAAAAATAATCAGGAGAAGCAGGAACAATAAAGTAATCGCTGGACATTAGAATAACCTCATTCAAACCGCCAACATTTGGGCTCAAATCATAAATAACATAGTCGAAGTTATTTTTACTGGCTATCTTTTGCAAAATAGACGGAAGATTTCCGGGAGTGTTTCTCATAACGGGCAACCCAGAAGCTACTTTCATGGCTACGTTGATTTGAGCATCAAGGTCGGATACGTCAAGATGACCCGGAAGCAAGAAGAGGTTTGAGTGTTTTGTTTGCAATAATTCACCTGCCTGTCCATCAATGAAAGAGTCCGGGGATTGGGTTCCATTGATAATGACATTCACAATATCTTGCATGGTGAGATTGTTTTTGTCGCTATAAAAAGATGCCATTCGTGCATCATCAATAGCGCCAAATCCCAGCACAAGGCCAGTAAGGTTGCATTGAGAATCCAAGTCAACCAGAAGGACTTTTTTGTCCAAATTGGCTAAACTCCAACCAAGATTGAAGGCGGTAGTCGTCTTGCTGACTCCTCCTTTGTGGTTAAAAAGGCAAATGGTTTTTGGAAGCATGGTGATAAATGAAGGGTTAGAGACATTTTACTCTTGTACTTGGGCAAGACAAGTTGTTTTACGCTAATTCTTTCCAATGAGGCTGTCATTCGCTTGCCTCAGTCTGTCGCGTTGCCGAAACTGTCATATCTGTCTTTCGACCGCAACGCCCCCAGTCTAATACGTCATTTCAGTCCAACCTTGTCTCTTCCAAGCTTCCGCTCTATGTTCCTCTCATGGACACCTTCCTATTCCCCGCCCTGTTCTGCCTGGCCCTTTGCGCCGTGTTTGTTTGGCTGGCCGTCAGGAGAATGCGAGCTGGCAAGCTTCTTCGTGTATGTTTGTGGTTGCCCAGCCCTCCGATGCCTCAAGAATAATGGATGGCAACAAAAGACCGCCCGCGTTTCCCAAACGCGGACGGCTAACGGAAAATAAAAAAGAGGATACCTATTCATGCCTTTTCAATCTCAGAACCTCAAGATTACTTGGTTCCACACCCCCAATCACGCCAATGGATACTGCTGTTTTTCCTATCGGTTCCTCAATGCAGAAAGTGACTTGGTTGGTATTTTTTTTCCGGACCGACATCCATTCACAAATCATATGAATGTTGGTGCCCCATTGTCTAGCGAGCCCATTACAATCCTTGCCAATTTTCTTGAGTCACTTTTAGCTGTCACTTCCCTAGTGTATTTCTCAAACGTATCATACTGGAAAAGAGAAAGCAAGAGGGGGGATAACAAAAAATAACCGTTTCAAATAGAGATAATTTTTATATTTAGAATGTAATAAAAATATATAATTATGATATAGTATTAAAAAATATTATCATCATAAATATCTTCTTTTATATTTGTATAGGCTTGATCATCTAAAATTTTATTTGCCCATAAATTTAAGCTCTGACTGTTTATGCCTGCCGCTTTTCTCCACAAATATGTTGATGCATATGAAAACTCAAAATACATTTGGCCTGTAGGAAGTTCATCATGTGTAATTACTTCTCCCAAAGGAATATCTTTAAGATTTTTTTTAGAATTATCTAGATATTTTTTTATTTCATTTTTTGATGCACAATCAAGTATATCTTTTATATCCCGAATATTAAAAGATGCTATCCATGCTTCATATGATTCATCTTCTATGGGGAAAATACATATTGTGGATGGTTTGTTTTTATTTGAATCAAAAAGCTTATTAAAAAAACTAGAATTATATTGATTTTTGATTTTTTCTATTTTATCAATATTTTCTTCAGTGATACGAGTCTCTGTAGAAAACCAGTTACGGACAGTTCCCGGAGAAAGTCCCAGTTTATCAGCAAGCCAAGAGGCTGAAAGGTGTTCCTTATCTAACCATTCCTTAATACTCCTCTTAAAATCTTCCTGAATTTTTTCCTTCAGCTCTTTGATGCTCTTTTTAGAGTTGTTCTGAGATGGTTCTTCCAGCATGGCTTTAGCATAGTGTATGACATAACAGATTGAAAGTAAATTTTTGCTGTTGACAAGATGAGTATATGTAAATATCAACATATGCGTATTCAGCACGAGGGGAGATTGAACAGATATCTTGCTCGACATGCTGGTCATCGAAACAAAAGCGGTCACCTGCTACCAACAGGTGACCGCCAATAACGGGCGTGAGCCCAACTAATATAAACACATGTTTAATAATATCATCAACCAAAAAACGCAAGGCGAAAATGCCTTGATGCCGCAGAACGGTGTTGTACCGTTCCAGAACGAAACCCTGAATTGCACGGTTCGCGCCGTGGTGAAGGACGGGGAACCCTGGTTTGTCGCAAAGGATGTTTGCGATGCGCTGGAAATTGGTAATGTATCCCAAGCCGTCAGCTACTTGGATGAAGATGAAAAGAGCAACATCATTACTAATGATATTGCTCAAAACGGAGGTCGCGCACCTCTCATCATCAATGAATCCGGACTCTATTCTCTGATTCTCCGCTCCCGCAAGCCGGAGGCGAAGAAGTTCAAGAAGTGGGTGACCGCTGAGATTCTCCCCTCCATCCGGAAGCATGGTGTGTACACCACCGGAGAGAAGCTGGAAGAAATGCTTGCCGACCCGGATACCATGATTCTGACGCTTCAGGCATTGAAAGCTGAACGAGAAAAGAGAAAGGTTCTTGAAGAGAAGGCTGTGGAAGATTCTCCCAAGGTGCTTTTCGCGGATGCTGTGATGGCTTCCAACAGTTCCATCTCCATTCGTGAGCTAGCGAGGCTCCTGCACCAAAACCATATTGACATTGGTCAAAACCGTCTTTTCCGCCAACTCCGGGAAGAAGGTTACCTGTGCAAAAGCGGTGCGGATTACAATCTTCCCACCCAACAGGCTATGGATCTTGGGCTTTTTGAGGTTAAGAAGGGAGCTTATATTGATTCCAAAGGAAGCAGCATTGTGACCCGCACCACGAAAGTGACAGGCAAAGGTCAAATGTACTTTGTCAACAAGTTCCTAACGCAGACATCCGAAGCAGTGTAGTTGCCATTCCCCTGTTTCCTTCTGGAAACAGGGGATTTTTACTGTCTCCTGTAAGGCATGGCCGTATGAAGATGTAACGTAGCATCAAGCTTTTTCCTATTGATGGAAGGCTTCAATAGGAAAACGAGGAGTTCTGTATTATCCCACTTGCCGTATTTGGAAAAAAATGCTAATTGTTTTGAATTATGCCCTTGTTGTTGTTCATTCTGATTTTATGTTGCTTGATTGCGTCTTTCCTCATTCCCTGGTGGAGGACAGATGCGATAAAAAAGGAATTGGAAGAGGAAAATAGACTTTTGGATGAGAAAAAAGGAAAGTTCCAAAACGATATTTTACAACAAAAACTTGCTATAGAAGAATTAAAAAGACAGTCCGAAAACGATATAGTTGAACTCAAGAAAAAATCTTGTTCGATTGAAAGTGATATTAAAAAATTAGAAGCAGAGCGAAAAAATCTTGAGAATCTTAACTCTGTTATAAAAAGGTGTATTCAGGGATATGGAAATGAATATATTGAACCCATATCTGTTATTTATGATGAACTTATAAGCAAGTACGGATATACGCAAGCTGCTAAGAATTTGAAAGATATAAAGTCATTGCTAAAAGGTATGCGCAAAAAAGGCAGAGCTGTTTCATTTTTAGCAGACAGCCTATCTGCGAGTGAGGAAGATCTCACTAAAATATTACTGTTATCAATGGATAGCCTTTGCTCGTTGTACTTGAGTGAGGTTAAGGTTTCAAATGTGGGAATTCTTCAACAGAAGGTTCGCGATGCCGCTGTCTTAATAGAAGGGGTTTTCAAAAATAGGGTCAAGTTTACACAGGAATATATAGATGCACGGATCAAGGAAATATCTTTGATGTCTGCAATGGAATATGCCAAGGAATTGGATAGAGAGCAGCAGAGAATCATTAAAGAAAAAATTAGGGAGGAACAAAAAGTTCAGAGGGAAATAGAGAAAGCTTTACGAGAAGCAGAAGCTAAGGAAAGAGCCTTGCAGAGACAAATTGACATCGCAAAGGCCAAGGAACTGGAAGCAGGTGAAAATGAAGAAAAGAGAAGAGTGCTTGAAATAAAGATAGAAGAATTAGAGAAGCAGCTTCAGCTAGCAAGAGATTCCGGACAAAGGGCTCTTTCCATGGCTCAACAAACAAAACGCGGATATGTCTATGTCATCTCAAATGAGGGGAGTTTTGGACCTGGTGTGTTCAAAATTGGGATGACGCGGCGATTAGAGCCTCTTGATCGAATAAGAGAATTAGGGGATGCGTCCGTTCCTTTTTCTTTTGATGTCCATGCAATGATTTATTCGGAAGATGCGCCGAAGTTGGAAACAACATTACATAAACATTTTTTAATGGATCAAGTGAATAAGGTGAACTATCGGAAGGAATTTTTTAGAACAGACCTTCATAGCATAAAAGAGGTAGTTGACGGTTTCGGGTTGGAATGTCATTGGACAGAGACAGCCAAAGCGAAAGAATACAGGGAAACTCTGGCTATAGAAAAGACCATAGCCTATAACCCTGTTGCAAGAGAGGCATGGAAGAATCGTCAACTTGTTTTAGATTCTCCCTTGTCTCATTTTGAAGAATTGAATGAGGTTGAAAATACTTGATGTTTTTATTAGAGGAGTAATTTAAGCTTTCTCCCAACTGTCCAGGGTTTCCACGTATAGAGCGGAGATTTTGCCGCCGTCCATTGGTTCGATGTCTCCGAAGGCAGGGTTGATGGGATGGAGGGTGTATTCCATTTTGCCGGTTTCCGGGTTTTTCCTGCGGACCAGTTTTTTGAGCGTCACCCCGCGTTCATCATGGTATTGAACAATGGTTCCGGGTTTGGGGATGGGGGGGATGGTGTATTTTTTCATGATGACTACGGAGCCGTCCGGAATGGAAGGTTCCATAGAGTGGCCGTTCACGCGCAGCAGGTATTCCCCTTTTTCCAGTTCACGGTATAGCCGGATGTCCTGCGGGATGGTGTCTCCATCCGCCAGGTTGCCGGCGGCAATGTTGCCGATGATTTGTCCCTGGGCTTCCAAGGGGGGGGCTGTGAATGTTTCTACTGGGGTAAATTTCTTACGGGCGGCTTCTTTTTCTTTGGCGGCGTTTTGAATGGCGGTATTGACGAATTCCAAGAAGGTTTCTTTGTGGGCTTTAGCGGCCTCACAGATGATGTCCCATTCTTCATCTGTGAAGTCGATGACGATGCGGGGAGAGGACTCGGCTTCTCCGTTCATTAGTTTTTGGAGCTGAAGAACTGCATAAGCAGGGAATGCCCCTCCGGGAGCAAGCCAGTTGTCTATGGTTCTTTTAGGCGTGTTGAGTTTTCCCGACAGCCAAAAGCGATCTTTGCCTATAGTTTTGAGCCATTTTTTTACGTCTTCTTTAGTCGGCGTCATACGTTGATTTTACGCACATTTCATGAAAAGTCAACCTATTGATTAGAAAATATCACGCATAAATCATGAAATACGTGTTGACGTGTTCATGATTTGTGCGTAAAAAGATTTCATCAACTACGAGAGATCATGAAAACAGAAATCGACTTAGACAAATTACCGGACGGCTGCAAGAGCCATCTGCTGGCCGAAGCGGAAGAAGGGTTGAAACCTTCGGAGGCTATTATCCGCATCATTGAACGAGAATCATTCCGCAGGGGATTCCGTGTTCACCTGACCACGGCCAGTAACCTTCCCCTGCCTCGGAAGATCTCAAAAAAACCTACAGCATGAACAAAAACCAAACGATAGTCAACCTTCTCATTGAGCTGGATAAAATCCTCAAGCTCGAAAACAAGAAGGACGCCATGAGCGCACTCTACTATTCGCCTCAGGATATTACGTATCAAGAGGACGCTGCCCGAACAAAATATGCGCGAAGCATTTATCGTGCTCGGAAGCTTCTAGGATTGAGCCTCGAATTTAATCCGGGGGCTTTGCTTGAGGAAGAAGAGAAAGATGATTTTAGCAACCTTCTTCAGAAGAATCAGAAATCTCCCTCTTGAGGAAAAACACTAAAGAATGATCACCGTGAAGCCTTTCTTCAATAGGATAAACGACAGAGACAAGTTCCCATCCTTTATCCCCCCATGCGTTAAGCATTTCGATATGATTGTCCATCACGTCCTTATTGTGATCTACAGACAGGTATGTGTATTCGAATTTAGCCATAACCAAACAATAACAATTTTACATTAAGTTATCAATATCAAACGCCCCGGTACGAAGAATTTAGCCATTAACCGTTCAAAGCCGAAAGGCAGGGGCATCATCAAAGAAATCTACGGCCTAATGGAAGAAGCCCTGATCGAAGAATTGAAGCTGCTCGGCTGGTATGAGCTTTAACCCGACCCTGAACAACAATGAAAAAAATGACGAACGAACAATACTGGATGCGCCGCGACCGTGCCTCGAAAATGGAGGTTCTCTACGGTTGCCCGTTGAACTTTCCGGAAAACTCTCTCAAGCCCCGGCTCGGTATCGTACAGAACCTTGTCTTTTCCGCTCTGCTGGTTGGTATTTCCACAATTATTTATTTCATCATTAATGCGTTTCTATAATGAAAGAACAACAGTATGAACAGACCATGTCCCTTGCTCAAGTATGCAAGGCTGCCCGTGAAAAAACTGGTGAAAAACCTATTCATCCGACAAATGCGACGAAGTGGATTGCTGCCGGGAAGATACGCAAACACATTGTTTGCGGACTTATTCGTCCCCGCTTTTACCTCTCCGAATTCATAGAGGACTACTACAAAAATATTGCTCCCCGTTCGGTTGCCAGAATCCGTTAACCCCTTCCAACTACCCATAAACAAAATGGCCGGGGCCAGCAGGAACTGACACCCGACCTGAATACAATCAAACAAGGAAATAATATGAATCTATTACAAAACATCAAGCGCGGAGTGCAGCAGCGGTCGCAGCGTGTCATCATCTACGGGCCGGAAGGCGTGGGAAAATCCACGCTGGCGGCGGGGCTGCCCGCCCCTGTTCTTCTGGACACGGAACAGGGATCTTCCCACATCGACGTAGCCCGGCTGGATTGCCGAAGCTACGGAGACGTAATCAATGCGATAGAAGAATTGACGCAGGGCGGGCACGAATTCCGGACGGTCATCATTGATTCCATAGACTGGTGCGAGCGTTTGTTTGTGAACGCCTTCATCAGGGAACACAATAAGCGGGCCAACGCCTCCCTGAAATCCATTGAAGATTTTGGATACGGCAAGGGGTACAAGATGATCGAACCTGTGGCCATGGATCTCTTGTCACGCCTCAACGCGTTGATGAGCGCAGGAATGAATGTGGTGCTGGTGGGACACTCCCGCCGCGTCAAATTTGAAATGCCGGAAACCGCCGGAGTCTACGACAAGCATGAACTGAACCTTTCCAAATTCGTTGCCCCGCTGGTCAAGGAATGGGCTGACGCCATGCTCTTCTGCAACTTTGTTGTAACAGTCCAGGACGGCAAGGGGCATGGAGGCAACCAACGCATGGTTTACACTTCTCCTTCCGCCCCGTGGGAAGCCAAAAACCGGCACGGGATGCCCGCGGTCATGGCGATGGACGCCGGGGAAATCTCCCGCCTGTTGTTTGGAACGGGCTGCGAATTTTCCGGGAACGCTCCGGCCGGCGAAAAACAGGAGCCTCTTCCCGCACAACAGGAAAAACCGGCTCCCTCCCTGGCGGACCAACTGGCCGCGGTCATCAACGACGTGCCGGGAGCGCTGAACTTCCTCGTGTACAAAAAGGAAATCCAGCCGGGGCAGGGCCTTGAAGCCGTCTCGGAAAAATTCGCCTCCTTCATCCTCTCCGCCCCCGACCGGTTCAACACGGCTGTTCTGCAGCACAACACCCCGACCGCCCGATGAAAACCGTCTCCTGCATCAACGTCGCCCGCGAAACCGGGCATGCCGTCCTCTCCCTGGACGGAGCGGAATACGCCGTCAACCTGGACGACCTGCAAAAAATCCTCTCTGACATTGCCGGACTCCGTCCGGCATCGGTCACGGAATTATTGAGGCCGTCCCTGCTCCCCAAGCTGGCGCAATGCCCCTGCTTCATCTCCTCCCCCGACGCGGGGGAAGCGGCCCAGCGGGGAACCCGGATGGACGCCGCCTTCCGGGACCTGCTCATGGGCGTGGACGAATTCAGGGCGTGTGAACACCTGCAAGCCGATGAAAAGAAATCCATCCTTTGGGCGGTGAAAACGGTCCGGACGCTCTGCTCCGGCGAAGAGGTCATTGCCAACAAAAACCGCTGCGCTTTCCCGCAATGGCACCCCCGCGTGACAGGTGGGGAGGCGGACTGCCTCTGCCCCGCGCTGGGCAAACTCTTCGACCTCAAAAGCGGTCAAATCCGCAACTACTGGGAACAGCAGGCCTCTTACGCGAAATCCTTCATGGAACGGGAATTCCTGGATGAAATCACCTGCCACCTCCTCTTCTGCGACCAGCAGCAAATCGTCACCCGGAAATTCACCTACCGGGAAGCAATCTCCATCGTCAACGACGTGGTGGACTCCGTGGATCGCGGCGGTGGGCCGCGCCTCTGCGACTACTGCGGCTGGTGCGCCTCGCAGGACACCTGTCCGCTGCGGAACCGGGCGGCGCAGGAAATGCTGTCCCTGGCGGAAGCCGGAACGCTGGAAGCGAGCTTTGCCGAAATCGCAGAAAACCCTTCCAGGCTGGCGGAATTCGTCACCAAGGCCGGAATCCTGGAATCCTATGCCAAAAAAGGAAAAGAAAAAATCCTCGACTACCTCAACAACGGAACGGAAGTCCCCGGATTCAGGCGCGTCTCCCGGAAAGGCACGGACACCGTCGCTCCGGAAGACGTCGCCAAATACGCCACCTGGATTGGCGTGCCGAAACTCCTGAAATCCTATGGCCCGCTCAAGGCGGACGTCTTCCGCGCCCTGTTCGCGGAAGCCCTGCCGGAACAACAATTCCCGGAAGAACTGGTCAGGACGGGGGCCGGATCCTCCTACGTCAAAAAAATCTCCGTCTCCAAAACCACAACCAACAAATAACCATTATGTTCAGTTATATTTCAGAAGGCGAGCCCGGCGAATACGGATTCCTCCCCGCGGGCGTCTATGAAGGAAAAATCGTCAAGATGGAAGAAGGAATTTCCCAGGGAGCCAAAACGCGGGGATGCCCGCAGCTGGCCGTCCACATCAGGGCCTTTGGCCCTGAAGGGGCGGCGACGGTGCGTCACTACCTGACCGCCTCGAAAGACCTGGCCTGGAAAATCGACCTGTTCGTCAAAAACGTAACCGGGAAGGTATTTGAGGCAGGCCAGCAGGTCATCATCAACCCGGCGGAATACCTCGGCAAGCCCTGCTACGTCCGGCTCAGCGTCAAACGGGGAGACAAGCCCAGGGCGGACGGGAGTTATCCCGAATTCAGCAACTGCGAAGACGTGCTGGGGCCGGACGAAGCCCGGGCCATCATGGCGGCGCAGGACAGGGTAGCGGCGGGGCGCGGCAGCGCGTCCCTGCCTCCGCGCCCGGCGGATCTGCCGGCCAACAACCACATGAGCGCCACGGCGGGACCGCCGGCGGAAGAAGACGAAATCCCCTTCTAATTGCCATGAACAACTGTGTACTGGGTCTTGATCTGTCGCTCACCTCTACGGGGTGGGCGATAGACGCCGACGACGAACGCCGTAAATGGGGCGTCATTAAAACTGCTAGGCGGGGAGCGTCCCGGCTTGATCATATAGATGACGCCATTACACGCCTCATTGAGGCGGAAATGCCCGATCTTGTCGTGATTGAAAACTATGCCTTTGGCAACTCTCTAAGCCTGGCAGCCCTTGCGGAACTGGGCGGTGTTGTCCGCCTGTCTCTTCACCGCATGGGGTATCGGTACATTGCTGTTGCCCCGGCGACATTGAAGAAATTTGTTACCGGGAAAGGGCAGGCGGAAAAAGCCGCCATGATGATGCATTGCCTTAGGAACTGGAATGTTGAAATCGGCAATAACAATGCCGCCGATGCGTTCGGCCTTTGTCAGTTTGGGCGCTGCTATCTGGACGGAACAGGATTCAAGGCTTTTCAGATTCAAAGCGTTGAAAAATTTAAGAAGAAGGAGGAACCATGAAACGGCATGCCCGGTGGGCGCAGCACCTTATTTGCACGACAAAAAATCATACACGTCTGCGAGCATTTGATGAATTAAGGGCCATCATTGACGGAAAGGAGGACGGTAATGATTAACATCCTCATATCCGTGAGACGGCCTTTCTCCGGGAAAATTCTGTCCGGCGAAAAGACATGGGAGCTGCGTAAAAATAAGCCGCGCATCCCCCGCGGAGAACACGTCACGCTGTGGCTTTATGAGTCTGGCATGGATGGGACACGGGGCATCATCGGCAAGTGCCGTTTAGTTTTCACTGCTCGACTTCGACCATATCCCCCAAAGACAATTTTGGAACTAGTTATGAAAGAAGCTTGCGTGATGGAAGAACATATCCGCGCCTATCTCCCCTGCTACGCCTGGGGCATCCAGGACCCCGTGAAACTCCCGTCCCTCGTGCTGCTCTCGTCCATTGGCATGACCCGCCCGCCGCAGAGCTGGCAGTATCTTACCCCGGAACAGGCATCTATTTTGGAAAGGAGGTTCGCATGAAGATCATGCCCTTGACGCCATGCCAAAAGGCGCGCATCGGCTATTGGAAGGCATACAAAAGACTTGCGGAATTCCGCCGGGAGTATGCCGACTATGAGTGCTTGTGTTATATGCCGTGGAGGCACGAGCTGCGCAGCGCGCCCCTGACCGGGAAAAAATATCATCTTGGAGAGCTGGCGCTCGCCGCAAAGCATGCTCATTTGATTTTGGATGCTTGGGAAAAGAGGCAAATCCTTAGGAAAGGAAGCCAGCAAGAAGGTTGAATCCTGTGGATGAACTACACCCTCCAACTGACGCTTTTTTAATTATGGAATTCATCAATATCCCAACAGCCTTGTTTTCCAGCCCCGAATATATCGGGGCGGAACCCATACAGCGCGCCACCTGGATCTCTCTGCTGGCTTGGTGCTGCGAACAGGAAAACGGCGGCATCATTGAGGGCTGCCGCTCTTGGGGCATGCGCCGCTGGATGCAGACCTGCGGCGTGACGGATCAGGAAATCAGTGTGGAAAACGAACTCTACCACTTTGACGGCGACAATCTCGTCGTATTCGGCTATCCGCATGAAATTCAGGCCAGCGTGCAAACGCGCCGGAAGACCGCCCGTGAAAATGGGAAACTTGGGGGGAGACCCAGGAAAACCGACATTGGAACCAGTGTAGGAACCGAAAAGGAAACCCACGAAAAACCAACGTCAGTTATTTCCGAAAACCCAGAAGAAACCCAGTCGGTTTTTTTTAATAACCCAGACATAACCCATGAAGAAACCGTAAGGAAGGAAGGGAAGGAAGGAATTCACCCCCTTACCCCCTCTCCATGCACCGTGGAGGAAGTCGAAGCTCATTTGCAGGCCGCGGCTTTTGCGGGGCGTGTGCGTTTGGCTCCCGACCAGATACCGGACTGCGCCACGGCCTACTGGGGAAGCAGAGACGCCGTCAACTGGACCCGCAACGGCATCCCCGTGACCAAATGGCAATCCGACGCCATCAGCTTCGCCACCAGCTACGCCCTCAACCATCCGCCGCCTCCTGAAAACGGAGACCCCTATTCTAACCTTCAGGAACTCTAACCCCCAACAACTTCAACAACATGATCGACTCGCAGACACTCATTGATGCCGAAAAACTGGTGCTCTCCCAGGCAATGGACGGCGCCCAGGCATTGGCGGACCTCCGGGACAAGGGCATCAGCCGCCAGACATTCAGCCTCCCGGCGCACCAGCAAATCTGGACGGCCCTGGAAACCGTCGCCGGCACGGGAGGAACCGTGGACGCCCTCACCGTCATCGCCCGCCTTGAAGCCCAGGGCCAGCTTGACGCCGTGGGAGGACACGCCGGAGTCGTGGAAACGGCCACCTACGGAGCCCTTGCCCGGTACAAAACCGCCGCCGCTCTGGAAATGGTCACGGAAGCCGCCAAAAAACATGCGCTGCTCGCGTTTGCCACCCGGATGGCGGAAGCTGCCGGCGATCAGCTCAAAAGCGCGGAAGAAGCCCTTGATGAAGCCGAGCGCGGCATGTCCGCCCTGCGGGACCGGTGCGGCGTCCGCCAGACCGAAACCATCCGCGGGGCCGTGGGAGCCATCATTGAAAACCTGCAATGGCGCATGAACAACCCCGGAGCCATCAAAGGGATCTCCTCCGGATACCGCCGCCTGGACCTGACCCTGGACGGCCTGCAGCCCGGCGCCATGATCGTGCTTGCCGCCCGGCCCGGAGTCGGAAAAACCGCCGCCCTGGTCAACATCCTTACCAACATCTGCCTTGAGGGAACCCCCGTGGGCATGTTCAGCCCGGAAATGCCGAAATCCCAGCTCTTGGAACGTGTCCTCTACGGCATGGCCGGCATCAACTCCGACGACATCCGCCGCGGAAAGCCGATGACGGTCGGACAGCAGCAGCATTTCACGGCCGCCGTCAGGAAAATCACGGCCGCTCCGCTGCACATCGACGACGAAAGCTCCCTCACCATCGACAGCATCAGAGCCCGCGGCCGACGGATGGTCCGGGAACACGGCGTCAAATGCATCGGCGTGGACTACCTGCAGCTGGTGCGTTCCACGACCCAGCAGGCCCGGGGAAGCCGGGAACGGGAAGTCTCGGAAATCTCTGCCGGCCTCAAATCCCTGGCCAAGGAACTCAATATTCCCGTCCTGGTGCTGGCCCAGCTCAACCGCGACGTGGAAAAAAGAGCCGGGAACGTCCAGGGCAAACCGGTCGTTTCCGACCTGCGCGACTCCGGATCCATTGAGCAGGACGCCGACCAGATCATCATGATCCACCGCCCCTACATGTACAAGCCCGACAAGCACGACCCCACGGAAGCGCAGTGGATCATCGGCAAAAACCGCTTCGGACGGCTGGGACACATCCCGTTCCGCTGGACGGCAGAACTCACAAAATACGAAGAAGAGCCTAATTACCCTGCCAATAAATCATGAAAAAACTAGACATTATTACTCAACCCTGCGGATCTCATGCCTTGAGAATATCCCTTTATTTGGGACCCAAGCGCAAAAGAATGAGAATTTGTATCGGATTGGAAACACACGATTACATGGAAGCCCAGCGCCGAGCATTGCTTCTTCTCCGCTATAATAAACGCCTTGGAATTTATGACCGGGAAATCCCGGAAGAATCGGAAATTACATATCCTGAAAAAACGGATGACTTACCCTTGTTTCGGGACGACAATGAAATTCAAAGCGAAAATGGTAACTCCCGTTGATATATTCCGGCGCAAAAAGATAGATGCTCGCCCCATGTCCACACGCGAACGGGCTATGCTGCCCGCCGCGGAACGGGTGAATTCTATTTTTACGGCGGACGTTGAAAAAGCGCAGTTTCTGCAACGCCTCGCCGACATGCTTGACGACTTTTTATCCGGCAAAAAGCAGGAGATCATACTTCCGGACGGTACGTCAACAACGGTGGGCGTGATGCAGGGGAAGGCCGACTTTATAGCCAAGGCCCGCGCTTTTATGGCCGCAGAAGGAATGGCAGCGGATGCGGGAGACAACCGCATTACCAACATCGGCGCCCGTTCCCGCCTGTCTTTGATCTTTGACACGATGACCCGCTGCTGTTACGGGCAGGCCCGCTGGGAAAGCGGTATGACCCCGGAAATGCTCTACGCCTACCCGGCGTGGCGTTTCGTCCGGCATCCGGGTGTCAGGATGCCCCGTCCTTTGCATGTACTCAATGAAGGAGCCGTCCGGCTTAAGACGGACTTCCAATTTTGGGCCGTCGAGATGAATTCTCCGGCGATAGGCGGCTTCCTGCTGCCCTGGCCTTTGTACGGCTTCAACTCATGGATGGATATTGAAAGCGTATCTCGAGCCGAGTGTATCAGATCTGGCCTGATTGCCCCCGACTGGGTTCCCGGCCCGGTGGACATGTCCCGTTTCGGGGCAACGCTGCCGGAGCGTCTTATGAACCGGTCGGCCTCCGTCCAGAAAGTGAAAGACCCGGCTCTTGCCGCCCGGCTTCGGGAGAGCCTCAAAAAGCGCCTCGGAGCTGACGCTTTGGACAGGGACGGACGGCTTGCCATCCCGGCTCATGAACTCGTCCAGCGTATGCAGGGCCAGGCAGAGCAGGGAAGCCCGGCTGGAATATCACCGTTGCAAATGACGTTTGATTTGTTCAACCCGGAAAGAAAGGATTCTGCTATGGCGGACTTGATGAAAAAATCTGGCTTGAGACCACGCGGGGAGGCGACACTGGAACAGGTGGAGGCTTTCATGAATGCCCTGAAAACTCGCCATCCGGAGCGGGATTGGGTCAACGAAAAGGTGGAGAAAGGCATTACTGATAAATTCCGTCCTATGGCAAAGGAAACTATCCATAAAAACATGAACGAATTCATGCGGATGGTAGATCCTGAAATTTTGGACAACCTGCCGTCTCTCAATTCCGTTAATAAGGAGTTAAATTTTGGAAACAGGGGGAGCTATAACCCCATAACCCGGACCATTTTTTATTCCAGCGGGGAAGAGTTCGACAAAGATAATCATTTCCATGAACTGGCACATTGGCTGCATTTTAATGCAGAAGATGCAAAAAAGAAGAAGCTTGGCGATTATTTCCAGAAGAGGATCAAGGGCGAGAAAAAGGGGCGCCTTCTGTGCGGTACTAATGGTTATTCCGACCATTTTGCACCGTCATTTGAACGATGGGATGATTATGCCGGGAAAGTTTATGGGCGGGAACCCGTTGACGGCATGCCTTACGGAGTGGAGATGCCTACACGCCACCTTCAAAAACTGGCTTTGTCTCCAGATGAGTTCCTTCGATATTGGAATGATACAAGAGACGGCAAACATTACTGGCGCATGGCGTTTTTAAGAAGTTTAACCTTAATGTTCAAATGAATAAAAAAACACTGGAGTTATATCGGGAATATCAGTCAGGAAAGTTAGAAGTTAACGAACTGATTAGTCAACTTGCTGATTTGTGCGAAAAGGGAGAATGCAAGGTAGAAGAACTAATTGTCGCAGAAATGAAAGCCGGCATTTGTATTATACCAACTTTGGCTGACGGAGTTGAACTGGAATTGTATTTCCGAAAACATCCGGAAATGAGAGGGAAAATCTTTTTAGAATGAAGAAAAAATCCACCATTCCACCGAAGAGAACAGGACGCCCGACCAAATATACGGACGCCCTGGCGGATGAAATATGCAGACGCATTGCCGAAGGCGAAATGTTGATGCAGATTGTACGGGATGAGCACATGCCGGAACGTAAGACAGTTTATAACTGGATGAATGAGCATGACGACTTTTTACACAACTACGCGCGTGCGTGCGAGATGTCGGCGGATGCCTTGGTGGAAAAGGGCCTGGAAATACTTGACGGAAGCAGCCCCGATTGTGCGCAGATGGACAAAAATAGGGCCGAATACCGTAAATGGCTGGCCGGGAAGAGAAATGCCCGTTACGGGGAACGGCAGGCAGTGGAACTCACCGGGGCCAATGGGGGGCCTGTGGAGATGATCACGGAATGCGACGAAGACAGAATAGCTTCCGTCATGGACAGAATTGAATCCATCCGCAGAAAGAGGGCGGAAGAAGAGAATGGCGGAACGTTGTGATGACATAGTATCCCGGTGCCGTTTACGGCTGGCTGAATTCGCCGTTGCCGTGCTGGGGCTGGACCCCTACGACTGGCAGATCAACACCTATGAGGACATTAACGATTACCGGCGCACGGCCGTTGTAGCGGCTAACGGTTCAGGCAAAACTGTTTCCCTGGTAGGTCCTGTTGTACTGTGGTGGCTGTATTGCTTTCCCCGCGGACGTGTTGTTCTTACGTCCGGTTCCTGGCGGCAGTTAAAAACCCAGCTCTGGCCCGCAATCCGTGCTTACCAGTCTCATCCGGCATTCCGGGGTTGGAAATGGAACCAGATGGAAATTTTGACTCCGGAAGGAGGCTTTACCTCTATATTTTCTACCAATGATGAACAGAAGGCGGAAGGGTATCACGCGACGGCGGCAACGCCTGTCCTTTATATTGTGGATGAAGCGAAAGGCGTTCAGGACGGTATTTTTGAGGCGGCGGACCGATGCGCCGTCACCCGGTACCTGTATCTTTCCTCCCCCGGTTCCGCTATGGGGAAGCATTACCGTTGCTTTCACGACGAGGCCAAAAACTGGAGGCGAACCAGGGTCACGTCATACATGTGTCCCCACATCCGTCCGGAAAAACGTGCGGAAGACTTGGAAACCTACGGGGAATCCCATCCCCTCTACCGTTCCATGCATCTTGCGGAATGGACGGAAGGGGAAGACATGCTTGTCATTACTCCGGAACAACTGCGGCATGCGATAGACCATCCTCCGGCGTTCAGACCGGGCGGACAATGGGCCGCTTTAGATTTTGCCGCCGGTCGAGATGAAAATGCCATTGCTGTACGAGAAGGAAACCTTGTCAGACTGGACCAGGCGTTTAGACAATCCAGCACGGTACAGGCCCGGCGCCGGATGGCAAACCGCCTCAAGGAACTCGGCATTGAAGCACATAATGCGTGGGGAGACTCGGACGGCCTGGGACTGCCTATCGTCCAGCAAATGGCCGAACCGGTTGAAAGCGGCGGGGACGGCTACCGTATCAAAGAGTTCCGAGGAGGATTGCCCGGGGAAGACCCGGAACATTATCTGAACACCATTTCCGAAGCGTGGATACTGGGGGCTCGCGACATCATCAACGGAAAGATCCGCATTGATGAACTCGACCCGGTCACATTCCGCCAGATGACTACACGCCAGATGGAATGGGATCAGAAGGGCCGCCTCCGCGTCATGTCCAAAGAAGACATGCGGGGAAAGGGCTTGCATTCCCCGGACCGGGCCGATGTGATTTTCATGGCTATTTGGGCCGGCCGTTCCTCCCGTGGCATTTGGACGGAGGAAACGGATGTGTACACGCCTCCGGACACGGAAGGGTGGTATTATGACTCTTGGGCGGAAGGTCCTGTCTCTTGCGAAATTTGAAACTCATATCCAGTCCCGGTTATTTACGGATTTAAGGATTGCCGCATCATATTTTCATGAGGCAAGCCGCCAACTACAACATACACGCCACGGAATCCCTGCCGCAGTCTCTTGCGCTGCATTTTATTTCTCCATCCGGTGAGGATATGGACATCAGCGGCATGACGCTACGCGGAGCGGTAGTACAGGATGGGGTGATCATGTTGGACTGTGCCGTTACGGGGGCGAGTGCGGCATTGGTGACATGGCCGAGGCTGGCCGCCGGATGCGGCGCTTATGATATTTTTCTGACCGACGCATCGGGCAAAGAATACCCCTTGTTGAAGGGAGCCGTGCATGTAGTGTCTCGCGTTACACCTCCGGATGGAACGGAAGATGCTGCGGCCGTAGCTGGTGCACTTGATGTCTCCATCCCCGAAACGGAAGACGGCTCCGTGACCATTGTGGAAAACCCGTCCATTGTGGTCGAGGAACTTGTACGACAAGCCGAAGCGGCCCGGGATGAAGCAAAGCAGCTTGTGGAAACGCTGGAAGGCCAGGTGGAAAGCGGGGAATTGGTCAATGAGGCTGTAGCAAATAAATTGCCCGCCGCGCTCAAGGATGCGGGAGTGGAATTGGAAGCCGCGACCGGGCAATCCTCTTTGTCCAGCGGAGACGCCGCCGACACCTGGACCATCGTGGGAGGCTATGCGATGACGTGGGGAGACGAGATACTGGCCGGGCATCTGCCCGACAGCTGCCGCCTGACGAGTATTTCAACCGTGTATTTTTTTGACAATCCCGCCCGGAATCAGTATTGCCTGCGGATTTGGAAGCTGGTGGACGGAGCTTACAGCCTGATTGGCACCTCCGCCTATGTGTCCAACCTGTCCAGCGGCCAGACGGCCACGTGGGTATTTACGCCGGGCGTTACGTTGCAACGCGGGGATGTCATTATCATCCAGGTGTGTGAGGGGGCCGAGATGACGCCTTACGCGCTGGGCATGCACGCCGTGCTTACTCCGTCCGTCCCTGGGCGCGGCCTGGTGACGGAGGTGGCCAACCCTCCCGCCGTGAACGGCACGATGGCCCCGCTGATGACCGTAGTAGTGGACTATGACGACGGCATCACACTGGGAGGGGTGGAACTGGCTACCGCGCGGCAACTGGACAGCCTGGGGAGAGATGTGCGCCAATCATCCGCGACCGCCGAGGCTGCGGCGCGGACGGCTGGCCAGTCCGCCGCTGCCGCGT
>ENA-OZGV01000022-OZGV01000022.1-human-gut-metagenome-genome-assembly--contig:-NODE-22-length-101815-cov-7.709866_pt1 | contig 101815 bp, 91 predicted proteins | sample MGYA00245120_ERZ653665 | MGnify/ENA primary metagenome ERZ653665 (study PRJEB26926, sample SAMN06165250) | human gut metagenome | biome: ENVO:00009003; feature: ENVO:2100002; material: ENVO:00002003... | reverse complement strand
TCGTTTACCGTGAGTGAATCTGATATATTACAAGGAGTTCTTCTCACGGAGCGCGATATTTGCTTGTAAGAAACAAAACTTTCTTACAACTTCAACGTTAAAGCCTTGCAAATTATTATTTTTGCTATGATAATAGGCGTTCGTTACGAAGGAATCACGGGAGCGTGGCGGAATTGGCATACGCAGCGGACTTAAAATCCGCCGCCTTCGGGCTTGTGGGTTCGAGTCCCACCGCTCCTACCAGTTCTCTTCGAATTAGCGATCTGCATAACAGGCTTATCCTTCAGCGCACTGAGCTTTGTCATGCGAAATAAAGTATTGTTTACGTTTCTCATGGAAAGCGTTTGAAATGTCAGATTTTTCCTTAAATGCAGAAGTTCTCAACGATGTATCTATTGACTTCAAAGATTTCGAAGAGCTTGTTCAGGAAGTAGACATACAGGAAAATTCCCCCAAGCTGTTTGAATTGTATTTAAATCGCTATGCAGCAAAGGCTGGAGAGATCATTAATTGTTTCATACCAGAAGGTTCTCATCCGGATATGGATAAGTACCTGTATGGCCCTTTGCGTACCTACAGTGAAAACGGCGGTAAGCGTCATCGCCCATTAATCTGTGTGGCAGCGTGCGCTGCTGTGGGCGGTGATCCTTCGAGAGCTTTTTCTTCGGCAGCTGCAATTGAACATTTTCATACTGCGGCATTGATCCATGATGATATTGCTGATGAAGCTACCTTGCGTCGTGGCGAACCTTGCATGCATTTAACTCAGGGTATTGGTCTGGCAATCAATGCGGGAGATTTGGCGCTTTCTATTGTAAATGGCATTGTTATGCGTGATCCGCAATTAGAAGATTCGCTTAAAGTACGCGTGGCAATTGAGCTTGTATCAATGGCTCAAAACACGGTAGAAGGTCAGGCGCTTGATATTGGTTGGGCGCGTGATGGTAGATACGATATTACCCCTGATGATTATCTAACAATGGCTATTCATAAGACCGCACATTATTCTGGTGCTGTTCCTTTAGCGGTTGGAGCGCTTGTCGGTGGCGGCAGTGAAGAGCAAATTGAAGGGTTGCGTTCTTACGGTCTTGATACGGGGTTAGCGTTCCAGATTCAGGACGATCTTTTGAATTTGGTTGGCACTAAGGAAGCAAAAGAAAAAGACTTCCGTAGTGACATTACCGAAGGAAAACGCACATTAGTGGTTGTCCATGCGCTTCAACATTCTTCTAAGCGTGATCGTTTAATAGAAATTTTATCTTCGAAAGAAACTGATCCTGTTATTTTGGAAGAAGCAGTAGATATTATGCGTGAAGCGGGAAGTATTGATTATGCACGTTCGTATGCTGAAAAGCTTACCGCTAATGCTCAAGAACGATTGGTAGCAATTCTTCCTGAATCATCTGCACGTGGTCTGCTTGTTTCAATGGCAAATTGGTTTGTTGATCGTTTGAAGTAGTGAGGATTTATGGAGCCCATTCGCAGGAATGATTCTGGTGCTGCCGTTTTAGACGTTCAACGAAGGCTAGCAGCGGCTGGCTTTTTGGCAGAAGAAGCAATAACGGGCACCTTTGATGCAAAAACCGCTAATGCAGTGGCACAGCTTTGTGTTGCATGCGGAATTGATCCACGACAAGAAGTGGATGAAGTTGTTTGGAATAAACTGGTAGATGAATCGTTTGAATTAGGCGATCGTAACTTATTTCTCCGTGTTCCATTTTTCCACGGACGTGATGTTCGGATTTTACAGGAAGCTCTTTCGGCTCTTGGATTTTCGTGTGGTGACGAAGATGGCATTTTCGGCGTTCATACTGAAGATGCGGTTCGTCGCTTTCAGCTTAATATGGGCCTTCCTTCAGATGGCATCGTGGGTGCTTTTACTTTTAAAGCACTTATTAACTTGCAGCATTCTTGGAAAGGTAAGGATTCTTTTACGAGCATGCCCCATCTTGGCTTTGCTCGTGCATCGGAGGCATTGGAATCAACCTTTATTTGCTTGTATGGAGTAAATGAATTTACTTGTTCAGTAGCTGCTCGTATGTCAAACCTTGCTTTGGCAACTAATCCAACATCAAAGGTTATGAGCGCGGATTCTCTTTTAGTTCCACCAGAAGGGAGCACTCTGTTTGTGCAAATTTTGGTAGGAAAAGAAAATCCTGCAACAGTTGTACCAATCGTTGAATTCGATAAAGAAGAAAGCTTAGGCGTTCGTATGGCGCAGGCAATACAGGCGACTGAGCATCACGACCGTCGTATTGCAGTTCGGCTTCCGAATGAAGGTTGGGAAGATGCTGGCGTTGCTCGATCGGCTCAACATTATGCCATTGTTTTATTGGATGCGCTTTGCAGTGCACTTTTAGCTCTTGAATAATATATGTGACTTACCATGTAACAAACCCCTTCCCTGTGGAGGGGTTTGTTTATTTCTGTTTGGCGTTTACGTTGTAATGACTGTTATACTGAGGGACAAATCGATAAATTAAGGGAAAGGCGTTCATTGAAAGCATCAGCACTTATCCTTGCTGCGGGTGCAGGCACTCGTATGAAATCGTCAAAACCCAAAGTTGCACATGAGATTTTAGGCAAACCTCTTGTTCGTTGGGTAGTAGATGCGGCACATAAAGCCGGCATCGATTCAATTGTAAGTATTGTTGGTCATGGTCGTGATCAGGTAGAGCCTCTCTTAACCGATACCACAACAGTAGTTCAAACTGAGCAACTTGGTACTGCTCATGCCGTGCTGGTTGCACGCGAGGCATTGGCGGGCATTTCAGGCTCTCTCGTTGTTCTTACGGGTGATTCTCCGCTTGTTCGCCCTGAAACTATTCAGGAATTAGTTCGTACTCGCGAAGAAAACAATGCTGCAGTTGTTGTACTTACCATGGAAGCTCAAAATCCTTTTGGATATGGCCGCATTGTTCGTGATAACAAGGGTGATGTTCTAGAAATTGTTGAGCAAAAAGACTGCACGCCCGAGCAGGCTGAAATCACAGAGTGCAATTCTGGTTTCTATTGCTTTGATATTGATCTTTTATTTTCTGCTCTTGAAGAAGTTTCTACCGATAATGCTCAAGGTGAATATTATCTAACCGACGTTTTGGGGATTGCTCGTAGTCGTGGTCAGCGCGTAATGGCCTGCAAAGCGCAGGATCCTACTGAGTGCCTGGGAGTGAATTCACGTATTCAGCTTGCACAGGCAACTGAAATACTGCAACAGCGTATAAATGAAGCCCATATGGCAGCTGGCGTTACTATGATGGATCCGAAAACCACTTGGATTGGTCCTGATGTAACCATTGAACAAGACGTTGAACTTCTTCCCATGACGTTTTTAATGGGCTCTACTTCTATTGCAACGGGCAGTGTTATTGGTCCTAATTCACGTTTAACTGATGTAGTAGTTGGTCCGAATTGTACTGTCGAAGAAACTGTTGGCATCGAAACTACCATGGAAGAAGGCGTTACCTGCGGTCCTCGTGCTTACTTGCGCCCTGGTACGTATCTTTGTGAACATTCAAAAGCGGGTACCCATGTTGAGATTAAAAAATCTACTATTGGTCCTGGCTCTAAGGTACCTCATTTGTCCTATATTGGAGATGCAACGCTCGGCAGTAATGTCAACATTGGAGCAGGTAGCATTACTTGCAACTATGACGGCGAAAAGAAATGGCCTACCATTATTGGTGATAACTGCTTTGTGGGAAGCGACGTTATGATGGTTGCGCCTGTCAATCTCGGTGATAACTCGCTTATTGGAGCGGGTTCTGTTATTACAAAAGATGTTTCAGCGGGAGCTCTTGGCTTAGGTCGCGCCCGCCAGACGGAGATCGAACATTGGAACGAAAGGAAAAAGAGCAAATGAGCAATATGACAAAAACCATGGCGATCTTCGCGGGCTCAACTGCCCCCGATCTTGCCGAGGAAATTGCAACAAAATTAGGCACAACCTTAGGCAATGTAAAGCTTGAGAAGTTTTCCAACGGTGAAATTTATGCACGTTACCTGGAAAGCGTTCGTGGCGCGGATGTGTTTATTGTTCAATCAACATCCACTCCTAATGTAAACGAAGCCCTTATGGAACTTCTCATTATGGCTGATGCCGCAAAGCGTGCTTCTGCACGTACGGTTAACGCAGTAGTTCCTTGCTATGGATATGCTCGTCAGGATCGAAAAGCGGCCGCACGTGAACCAATTACTGCAAAACTGGTTGCTAACCTGATGACTGTTTCAGGTATTGATCGCATGATTACTATCGACTTGCATCAAGGTCAGATTCAGGGTTTCTTTGATACTCCAGTTGATCACTTAACAGCACTTCCTATCTTTGCTGATTACTTCAAGAAAAAGGGATTAGATCCTGAAAAACTTTGTGTAGTAAGTCCTGACGTAGGTCGTGCAAAGGCAGCAAAGAAATTATCTGATATGCTCCACGCAGACCTGGCTATTATGCATAAGGGTCGCCCTGGACATAACAAGGCAGAAATTACCGCATTGATCGGTGATGTTGAAGGCAAGATTTGCATCGTCAACGACGACATTATTGACACAGCAGGCACGCTGTGTGCGGCAGTTGCAACCTTGAAAGAAAAGGGTGCTGATAGGGTATTTGTATGTGCTAGCCATCCAGTATTTTCCGGTCCAGCATATGAACGTTTGGAAAATTCTCAAATTGAAGAGGTAGTAGTTTGCAATACTATCGCGGTTCCGGAGGATCGTCAGACAGGCAAAATCCGTGTTATATCGGTTGCTCCGTTGCTGGCAAGTGCAATTAGTAACGTTTATGCAAATGAATCTGTTGCTTCCTTGTTCGATCCGGAGTTTGCACTGTAATGCAGGTTATTGTTGGATTAGGTAATCCTGGCGAAGACTATGCCCACACTCGTCATAATGCTGGGTTTGAAGTAATTGATTTACTTGCTCAGCGTTGGGGTGTTTCTTATTGGAAAAATGCGTGTGGTGCGCTGGTGGGTGAGGCGAAAGTTCGTCTAAAGTCAGGGGAAGTTCAAAAAGTAATTTTGGCAAAGCCTCAAAGCTTTATGAATCTTTCAGGAGGACCAGTATCGCATCTGTGTCGCGATTATGAAGAACGTCCTGAAGAACTGATTGTTATTCATGATGAACTTGATATTAGTCCCGCTACGGTGCGTGTTAAAAAGGGTGGTGGCCATGCTGGACATAATGGTCTTCGCTCTATTATTGATAAGTTGGGAACGCGCGATTTTCTGCGAGTACGTGTTGGTATTGGACGTCCTCCGGGAAAAATGAGTGTAGTAGATTTTGTGTTGCAGGCTCCGAGAAAAGAAGCAAAAGACGATTTTGACGAGTCCTGTTATAAGGCAGCAGATGCTGTAGAGTCGCTGCTCAATGACGGGCTAGAGCGTACTCAAAATACCTTTAATAGATAGACATATTACCGTTTAGCATCAAAGGGCTTCTCTTGTTTTTGAGAAGCCCTTTTCTTGTGCGACAATAGGAGGTGAGAAAAGAAATTATGATAGGTATGAGATTATGAACGCGCGTATTAATTTAGCTACGGCTGACGAAGTCGTGGTACATCGTATTGCTGAAAAACTTAATTTGCCTCATTTTATTGCAGCTACGCTTGTGACTCGAGGTATTGATACTCCTCAGGCAGTAGATACTTTTTTACATCCTAGTTTAGAGAGGGATTGGCAAGATCCTTACCTTATTGAAGGGATGGATGAAGCAGTTGATCGTATTGCTTCGGCCATTCAAAATGAAGAACATATTTTGGTATATGGCGACTTTGACTTAGATGGCGTATCTGCAACTACGCTTATGACTCGAGGGCTTCGTGCTTGTGGCGCGCAGGTAACACCTTTTATTCCGTTGCGCTTTGAGGAAGGGTATGGCTTATCCGATGCCTCAATTAAGCGAGTAGCTTCTTATGAACCTAAACTTGTTGTTACAGTAGACAATGGCATTGCAGCCAAACGTGAAGTGCAGCTTTTGCTTGACCAAGGTATTGATGTGGTTATAACTGATCATCATGAACCGGCTGATTTGGTTCCTGTTGGCGTTCCTGTTGTTGATCCTAAGTGTGGAGACAATCCGAGTGCTCTATTGGCTGGTGCTGGAGTGGCTCTAAAGGTTATGCAAGCGGTTGGATCACGTTTTGGTAAGCCGAATTTATGGTGCGAATTAATTGACCTGGCCACATTGGGCACTGTTGCAGACCTTATGCCGATGCGTGATCAAAATCGTGCATTGGTAAGTGAAGGCCTTCGCATGATTAATGAAAACCCACGTCCTTGTATTGCCGCTTTGCTGGGTGAATCAGGCTTCGCAGACAAGCCAGTAACATCTTCGAATCTAAGCTTTACTATGGTTCCTCGTCTTAACGCCGCAGGAAGAATGGGTAACGCTCAGCTTGCCCTTGATTTATTAATGAGTGATGATTTTGCAGAATCGGCTCATCTTGCGTCCGAATTGGAAGACACCAACACGCGCAGAAGAGGCATTGAAGCGGAATTGGCCGAAGTGGCAAGTGCTCAGGCAGAACAAGTGTTCAAAGGACAACGTGCGCTTGTGGTTGCTGGCGAAGGTTGGCATGAAGGAGTAAAGGGTATTGTTGCTTCGCGTTTGGCTAATCGCTATGGCGTTCCTACGTTGTTGTTTACTATTGAAGGCGATGAAGCGCATGGTTCTGGCAGAAGCGTTGGTGAAGTTAATTTATTCCAAGCAGTATCAAGTTGTCAGGATATTTTGGTGCGATTTGGTGGGCACCACGCTGCGGTAGGAGTTACCTTAAAAGCGGATAAAATTTCTGAATTTACTGAGCGTCTTTGTAACTATATGGACGCATTACCTCCTGAGGACTTTATTCCACGGATTGATGTGGATGCTTCTCTTGATTTGGGCGAATTAACTATGGCAAATGTTGAAAAGCTTGATTTATTGGCTCCCTTTGGTCAGGAAAACCCGAGCCCACACTTTCTTGCACATGGCATCATGATGGCGGGTGGTCGTGCGGTAGGAGCAGACAAGAATCATTTGTCATGTACGCTTACTGATGGAAAACATTCGCTCAATTGCATCATGTTTCATTGTTCTGATACTCAGGCGCTGCTCAATTGTTCTTGTGCTCTTGATGCGGTATTTGAATTGCAAATTGATACTTGGAAGGGGCGTCGTTCCGTTAAAGCGGTGGTTTCTTCATTGAAGCCTTTAGCTCCTTGTGCTGCCCTGGAAGCTTGTTTGGAGGATGATGATAAGAGGTTTGTGACGGGTCTCATTGCGGCAGGCATGACTGAGCGTGATATGTGCGATACACCTGAATGGCAATCGCCCGATTCCGATAGAGCGTTGTGGGCTCAACATGCAAAGCAAAATCCTCAGGCGTTTAGAAATGATCTAGTGCAAGCTTTCTTAGGCGAAGGGACTTTGCATGAAGCGCAGCAAAAAACACTCGATTTGTTAGATACAGGACATTCTGTTCTCACAATCATGGGAACAGGACGTGGAAAGTCGCTCATTTTCCAAATTCATGCAACAGAACTAGCCTTAATTAAGCAGGAAACCAGTTTATTTGTATATCCACTACGTGCGTTAGTAGCAGATCAGGCATTTCACTTAGAGCGCACCTTAGGTTCTTTTGGATTGACAATTGGTGTGCTTACGGGAGCAACGCCTTTGCAAGAACGTAATCAAGTTATGACTGATTTAGCTACAGGCGAACTTGATATTTTGCTTACAACACCTGAATACTTTGATTTTCATGCCGAAGAACTAGCTCAGGCATTAGCGATTGGATTTGTTGTTGTTGATGAAGCTCACCATGTAGGAACCTCTAAGGCAGGTTTTCGCCCCTCATATGCGCATTTAGGACAATCGGTAGCGCGATTGGGTAATCCTCAAATTTTAGCAGTTACCGCAACAGCTGATACAGCAGTTGCAGATGAAATTCGACAAGCATTTAGCCTTGATGAAGTGGTATTTGATAACACCGAGCGTGCTAATTTGCAGGTAATTGACCAGCGAAATACCAAGAAGCGTGAACGCTATTTGGCAAGCTTAGTAGCTCAAGGAGAAAAGACCCTTATTTATGTAAATTCTCGCATGGAAAGTGTTGCTCTTGTACGTCGTTTGCGTAAACAAGAACCCCATATTGCTTCTTTGATTGGTTTTTATAATGCAGGGCTTTCTCGTATGGAGCGTCAGCGTGTAGAAGCGCTCTTCCGTGAAGGTGGGCTGCAGGTGCTCGTTGCGACTTCTGCATTTGGCGAAGGTATAGATATTCCCGGCGTTCGCCATGTAGTGTTGTATCACCTGCCTTTTAGTGAAGTGGAATTTAATCAAATGAGTGGACGTGCTGGACGTGATGGCGAAACAGCACATATTCATTTGCTATTTAGTAAAGCGGATGTCCGCTTAAACGAAGAGTTGCTTCATGGTATAGCTCCAAACCATGACGAAATGGCGCAAATCTACCGCAGTCTGCGCGCATTGCAGCAAGGAGAAGGACAATCTTTCTTCACGTATGATGCGGAAGATATTGCGCGTCGTTCAACACGCTTGTTTGGTAACACCGTAACGTCAAGGCAGGTAAGCTTGGGGGTTGCGGTATTTGAAGAGTTGGGTCTTCTTGAAAGTAAAACAGAAGAAACCTCACAGAGTGATGGTACTACTCATCGAATATATGTCGTAGACTATAAAGGTAAAGTTGAATTGAGCGATAGTGTGCAGTATCGCGAAGGTTTAGACGAATACGACTCATTTATGACATTTAAAGACTGGGTGTTGGGGAGTTCTGTGGATCAGTTGCAAGACCGCATTAGGCATCCATTACTTCCGTACGATGATAACGGAGAGGGGAGGTAGATCATGGCTAATTCTTCTCATGTCCATCAAGTGGGCTTGGTGCCTTCGGCTGTTGATCCCACTATTAAATCATCCACTTCTGCTCCTGTTGGTTCCGATCCTAAAGAAAGGTTTTTGGAGCTGGAGCGTTTAACCTCTTCGTATTTGGATGATCCTGATCGTGCCTTATTGGAAAAGGCATTTCGCTTTGCTGATGAAATGCATGCTGGTCAGAAGCGCAAGTCGGGTGAGGCTTTTGTTATCCATCCTGTCGAAGTTGCCATTATTTTGGCTGATCTTCATATGGATGTTGAAACCTTATGTGCTGCGTTGTTGCATGATACGGTAGAAGATACCGCAGCAACAAAGGAACAGGTAGCTGAGCTTTTTGGCAAAGCGGTTGCTAACTTGGTAGATGGTGTTACCAAAATCACTAAGTTATCTGTTGAAACGCTTTCTGATGAACAAGCGGAAACGTTTCGTAAGATGCTTATTGCCATGAATAAAGATATTCGTGTTGTGGTTATTAAGTTGGCGGACCGCTTGCATAATATGCGTACCTTATCGGCATTGCGTGAAGACAGGCGTATTTTTAAAGCGCGTGAAACTCTAGAGATTTATGCCCCTATTGCTCATCGTTTAGGCATTAGCTCAATTAAGTGGGAACTTGAAGATTTGGCATTTTTCTATTTGGAGCCAACGAAATTTAAGCAAGTTTCTCGAATGGTTGCTGAAACACGCAAGGAACGCGAAGAATACCTGGAATCTATTATTGAAATTCTTCGCGGTGAAATGGACAAAATTGGCGTTGAAGCTCAAATTATGGGCCGCCCAAAGCATTTGTATTCCATTTACCAAAAAATGACGAAACGCGGTAAGGGCTTTTCAGAAATTTATGACCTTAGTGCCGTTCGCATCATTACTACTTCTGTGAAAGATTGCTATTCGGCGCTTGGTGCGGTACATAGTTTATGGCATCCAATGCCTGGTCGCTTTAAAGATTATATTGCTATGCCAAAATTTAATATGTATCAAAGCTTGCATACGACGGTTATTGGTCCTACGGGTAGACCTCTTGAGGTGCAAATTCGCACCGAAGAAATGCACCGTATGAGTGAGTATGGTGTTGCGGCTCATTGGCGCTATAAAGAAAAGGGTGGTAAGGGATCCGATTCGTTTGATAAGCAAATTGCTTGGCTCCGTGAAATGGTTGACTGGCAAGATGAAACGAAAGATTCTCGCGAATTCTTGAAGTCTTTAAAGACTGACCTTGACCCGAAAGAGGTATTTGTTTTTACTCCTAAGGGCAAGGCAATGAGCTTGCGTTTTGGTTCGACTCCTGTTGATTTTGCGTATGCTATCCACACAGAAGTTGGCCATCATTGCGTGGGTGCAAAGGTTAATGGTTCTATTGTTCCGTTAAGCTATCAGCTCCAAATGGGTGATCGTGTTGAAATTCTTACGCAAAAAAGTGCTACGCCTTCACGTGATTGGCTCAATATTGTAAAAACGCCTTCTGCACGCTCAAAGATCCGCTCATATTTTTCCAAGATGAGTCGCTCTGACGATTTACAAACAGGACGCGACAAACTTGTTCATGAGATGAGAAAGCATGGGCTGGGGCTTTCTTCAGCGCAAAGTATGCGTGCTATGAAGCAAGTTGCTGAAGCAATGGGCTTTAAGAGTGCTGATGATATGTTGGTAAACATTGGTTCGGGTAAAGAAAATCCTATCCATGTTGCCAATCGCATGCTCAAGATTTTGGTAGACAAAGGAACAGAAGAAGCTGAAAAGCCTTTAATGGGTATGTCTGCTTCAGCAACAGGCAAAATGCCTCCTATGCTTACAAGCGTAAAGCGTCCTAAAAAGCATGAGACTCATGCTTCTAATGGCGTAGTAGTGCGCGGCATTGATGATGTGCTGGTTCGTTTGTCTCGTTGTTGCAATCCGGTACCAGGAGACAAAATTATTGGCTTTGTGACGCGTGGTCGTGGTGTATCGGTTCATCGTGATGATTGTCCTAATGCTGCAGAACTTAAGCAACATCCAGAACGTATTATTGAAGTTCATTGGGAAGATGAAGCGGTGCCTGATGCGATATACAATGTTGAAATTATTGTTGAGGCGCTTGATCGTATGAATTTGTTGCTGGATGTCGCTTCTGTTTTGTCCGAATATGGTGCAAATATGCTCAATGTGTCAACGACAACCCATCGTGACGGTATGGCTGAAATGCGTTTCTTGTTCCAAATTTCAGATATTAGCAAAATCGAGCGTATTCTTTCCAAGCTACAAACGGTAGAAGGGGTATTTGATGCACGCCGCATGATGCCAGGCGCTACATCGAAATAAGTTTTGGCACCAAGCTAATTTGACGAAGGGATTCGTTTATGAAAGTACAAGTTAAGCGCAAGGGTTCGAACTTGGTGGTAACGGGCGCTTGTGTAGATATTGAATATACGGTACAAGGTCCTATTGCCAATAATACGTATGTAATTTCTGATGATCAGGCGACATTTGTTGTGGATCCTTCTCATGACGTAGATGCCATTATGTCACTGGTAGGGAATCGCAACATCGATGCAATTGTGTTGACTCATCACCATGCTGATCATGTTAGTGCTCTAAAAGCGCTAAAGGATAAAACAGGCGCTACAGTATATGCTTCTGCTATTGACGCGCCTGTTATAGAGAATCAGCCTAAAGGTTTTCCGCCAGCAGAATCATGCAAGGTGGATGTAAGGCTTAATGATAAAGACACCTTAAAGCTTGGCAATATGGCATGGAAAGTAATCTTGACACCTGGTCATACGCCGGGAGGTATTTGCCTGTTCTTAGAATCTGATAAAGGTAAGTACTTAGACGGGGCTAATGTTTTAATCTCTGGTGACACGCTTTTTTGCGGTTCTATAGGACGAACTGACTTTGAAGGTGGAAACGATAGACAGATGCGTGCATCTTTGCGTCGTTTGTCTCAACTTCCTAATAATACCTTGGTGTTGCCGGGCCATAATTCGCTTACTACGATTGCTGATGAACAACGTCGAGTATTTGCATATTTCTGTTAAAAGAAACTCCCTAAGCGTTTACAATTGTTACGTATGAGTAAACTGTAAGCGTATCGGGGGGATCAAATGGCAAAGCTAACGAAAAAAGAGTTGAAGAAGAAAAAGAAAAAGTTCGATTATTATGATGCTTTTGAATCTCAGGCAGCGCTTGCAGTAAAGGAAGCAAAGCTTTTAAAAGAAATAGTTGATAGCTTTGAATCTGTAGAGCAGGTTGAATCGCGCTTGGAGCGCGCTCATGCGCTTGAACGTGAAGCAGATGAAGTTTGTCACGGAATTTTTGAAAGCCTGATAACTGACTTCGTCACACCTATTGATAGGGAAGATGTTATTGGTATCGCAGAAAACCTTGATGAGGTAATTGATCTTACGGAAGAAATTATTCAGCGCTTTTATATGTACGATATTCACTTTATGCACGAAGATGCAAAAAAGTTTGTGAAGCTAATTGTTTCTTCTTGCGAGGCATTATCAAAGGCAATGGCAGATTTTCGTAACTGTAAAAAGTCAAGCAAATTCAAGTCACTTATTTATCAAGTTAATGAATTGGAAGACGAAGCGGATGAGCTCTATATTAAGCTTATTCGTCAGCTTTATACCGAAGAGCGCGAGCATACTATGCGCGTAATTGTATGGACTCGTTTGCTTGATGCAATGGAAGATTGTGTTGATCAATGCGAATTAGTTGCGAATAAGATGAATATGGTAATGGTGAAATACGCATAACAACATAGAACCATTGAATGCTTGCGCAACGGTTTCGTGCTTACTGCGGCGGCATCGTACTTACTTGTACGGTGTCGCCGTTCCGTTTCTTTGACGTGGACTACCGTACATAATTCAATTCGGACGCAACTGTTTTCTTTTGTTAATATGTATTCATTGCTCTCACGTAAGAAAGAAGACAATGTCGTTAATAGTTTCAAAATTTGGAGGCACTTCAGTAGCTTCTCCAGAAAGAATTAAAAACGTAGCTAAACGCCTTATTGCTATGAAGCAACAAGGACATGATGTAGTGGCGGTAGTGTCTGCTATGGGCAAAACAACTGATGAATTAGTTGGATTGGCGGCAGCATTAAACGATCATCCTACTAAACGTGAAATGGATATGTTGCTTTCCACAGGCGAACAGGTAAGCATGTCTTTGCTTGCTATGGCAATTCAGGCTCTTGGTTATAACGCGGTTAGCTTTACTGGCTGGCAAGCTGGCATTACAACCGATAACAATTTCTCCAGTGCAAAAATTGAGGACATTGATGCCGATAAGATTCGTAAAGCACTCGATACGGGAGCGATTGTTGTTGTTGCTGGATTCCAAGGCATTTCTGAAGTAGGTGATATCACAACGTTAGGACGTGGTGGTTCTGATACCACTGCTGTTGCACTTGCTTATGGTATTAATGCTGATGTTTGCGAAATCTATTCCGATGTTGAAGGTATCTATACGGCAGATCCTCGCGTAGCACCACGTGCTCGAAAACTAAGCTGTATTTCATATGATGATATGCTTGAGCTCTCCAGCGGTGGAGCTGGTGTTTTGCAGGCACGCGCAGTGGAATTTGCTCGTAAATATAATGTTGTCATTCATTCTCGTTCTGCTTTCTCTGATGAAGAAGGCACACTTATCAAGGAGGTTGTTCCTTCCATGGAGCAGGCAGTTATTTCTGGTATTGCACACGATACATCTGAAATGAAAATTACCCTACGTGGTCTTCCTGATGAATTAGGTATTGCAGCACGGGTATTTTCTATTCTTGCTTCGAGCGATGTTTCGGTTGATATGATCATCCAAAACGTAACCAATGATGGTAAAGCTAATATTTCTTTCACCTTCCCTGGATCTCAGAAAGAACAAGCTGAATCAGCGGTAGAACGTATTACGCAGCAGTTTGGTGCTACGTCTTTGCTGGATGACAATATTGCTAAAGTGTCTCTGGTTGGCACTGGTATGAAATCAAGTCCTGGTGTTGCCGCTAAAGCATTTGCGGCGCTGGCTGAAAATCATGTCAACATCATGATGATTTCAACAAGCCCAATTCGTATTTCTGTTGTTGTTGAAGGAAGTCAGGTTCAAACAGCGGTTCGTTGTTTGCATACCGCTTTTGGTCTTGATTCCGATAGTATTTTTGAAGAAACTCAGCTTTCTCCTGAAGAAATTGCAGCAAAAATGGCAAAGGGCCGCTAATTGCAGAGCCGTTGTCAAAGGGTTGGGATCCTGCTTCTGTTTCAAATGAGTAGTACTAATTGAACAGATTATCGTGTTGCACAATAGCAAGTTCCTCAAGGGCAGTTGAAGCGTCACTTTCTTCTTTTTGCCAATACCAAATTCCTGCCGAATCTTGATACCCATTAAGATTTATGGCAGGAATTTCTTGTTCTATGGCCTTATTGAAAGCGAAATATTCATCTAGGGGAAGCCCTGATGCTTTCAATACATTTGATCCAAGATAATTAAGGCTTAAATCGGCAGTATTTCCTGTACCATACACTTTGCGTAATTCTTCGTTGTTGGTCCAAATTATGTAAGGCGTGTTGTAGCGCATTTGAGTTTCTTCGATGCTGAATTCAGAAACTGGCTTATCAAGCGATGCCTGGGCAAGTTCATCAGCGAAACCTGGTTGATGATCGCCAAACATGCATACAATGACAGGTTGATTAATGTTTCTGAGTGAATTAATAAAAGAATAAAACTCTATATCTGAGTAGCGAATACAGCTTATATATTCATCTACTTCTGAGTTAGATTCACCGTTAACTAAGGTATGAATTTGGTCTTCTTCGCTAATTTCGCCAGTGTCGTAGCCGCTATGATTCGCGATAGTAACGTCAAAGATAAATTGCGCCGTATCACTTTGGGTAAGTTTATCCAGAATCACATCATAAGTTGCCGCATCAGTTACCAATCCGCGACGTGTTTGAACATCTTCACTAAACGAAGTAATGTCGTAGAACGTATCGAACCCCAACTGCTGATATACGCGGTCACGACGCCAGTTTGAAGCGCTTGCAGGGTGTATAGCGGTTGTTTCGTATCCTATATTCGACAAGTATTGAGCTAGGTTATCAGCGTTTTGTAGGTCATAGAGCATATAGGGATACACTCCTGCACCAAGAATTCCTGTTGTTGATCCGGTAAGGAATTCGAATTCGCTATTGCATGTTCCTCCTCCTAGGGCAGACACATAGGCATTACCGGAAAGGAGAGCATCGTTGCACAGTGATCTAAAAAGGGGAATACCATCGTAGGTTTTATCAATTGCTTGATACTGCGAAATATCAGAAAACGTTTCATTCATAATTACTACGATACTTGGCTGCACTGAGGGATCAAGGGCTTGTGCTGCTTGCTCTAGCGATGCGCCCGATAACGCCTCATCGTTGTAGGTGATTGATGTTCCGTTTCGTAGATTAATGGCTTCTTCATGCGAATAGCCTTGAGGTGTTTGCGGGGCTAGTTGCTGAGAGCGTTGAAGGAAACAAAGAAGAGCCCCTTGTTGCTGGTATGAGTCAAGGCTACTCCATACATCAACGTTGCATTGGTACTCTTCTTCGATATTTGTATTACTAAACCAGAGTACTGAAACTAAGCTAATGCACGCTGCCAGGGCTATATTTATGCCTATCGTACGTTTGGTTAAGGTTGTTGTAGGGAGAAGGGCAATAAGACAGGCAAGTATTTCGAAGATGATAACTGCTTGGAGTATTTGATCGTCAAGAACATAGGTATATCCACCGCCTACTGTTGCCGCTGTTTGAAGTGCGGCAACATCGGAAGGCAAAATTGGTTGTCCTTTAAAGAGAGCTACAAAATGGCTTGCTACTCCTGCGATAAAGCAGACGAGTAGATAGAGAACCATCGATGTTTTAGTGCGTTGTCCCCATGAGAAAATTAACACGAAAAACACCGCAAATAAGAGCAGATTTAAAGCAACGTAATTAAGGTCCATTTCAAATAAATGGGTGTTATAGGGAAGCTCTACTAGAAGGAACCCAGCAGGAATGCAAATCAGTGCAACGACTACCTTGAGGATATATTGAGTTTTCTGTAGGGGAATGTTATTTGCTTCTACATAGGTAAATAGCTTTTTGCGAAATACAATAATGCAAATAAATCCTACGAGAAGAATAAGAAAAAGAGCAGCAATAGGGGCTGAGATATCTATAGCAATCATGTAAGCCTTTAAAGTAAATCTTAAAAAAATGTTAATAGTTCGGTCTTATTGTAGTAAAAGGAACGAACCATTAATGCTGCTCTTTTTCAAGTCACCATAGTTTGTACGTAAGTTAAGTACTTAGTTTGCTTTCATTACCGCTTCTTTCATGGTGCGAACATATTCTTCTACATAGGGAACACATTCGGTTCCGTACTGTGCACACAGCTTTACTATAGCGCTCCCTACAATAGCTCCGTCACTTTTTGCCGCCATAGTGGTTGCTTGTTCTGGAGTGGAAATGCCGAATCCAATAGCGCAGGGAATATCTTTTTCTCTCTTTACAAGATCCACCATGGCTCCAACGTCAGTAGTGATGTTGGATCGAACTCCCGTAACGCCGAGTGAAGAAACGCAGTATACGAAACCATGTGCCTCCTTGGCGATTTTGGCAATTCGTTCATGGGAGGTAGGAGCAATCATAGAAATGCGATCAATACCAACACGTGCAAAAGGTACATCAAATTCTGCTGATTCTTCATAGGGAACATCGGGAAGAATAACAGCATCAATTCCTGCATCCGCTGCCGTTTGTGCGAAACGATCGATGCCATAAGAAAAGATTACATTGGCATATGTCATGAACGCTAAAGGAATAGAAGTATTTTTTCTTACGTTGCGTACCAAATCAAACACTTTATCTGTGGTGGTTCCGGCATGTAAAGATCGAAGGTTGGCCGCTTGAATAACAGGACCTTCCGCAGTGGGGTCAGAAAAAGGAATGCCCAACTCAATCAAGTCGGCACCTGCACGTTCCATGGCATATATTAGTTGTTCTGTTGTTTCTAGGTCAGGGTCACCGCAGGTAATAAAAGGAATGAATGCTTTTCCGTGATCGAAAGCATGTTGAATAGTGCTCATAATAAATCTCCTTATTAGGTAAGTAGCGTGTTGATTTTACTCGTGCAGATCTTCTCCACGATAGCGAGCTATAGCGGCGCAGTCTTTATCTCCTCTGCCTGAAAGAGTAATTACTATGGTTTGGTCAGGACTTAGAGTAGGAGCAAGCTTGCGAGCATAGGCCACTGCATGAGCGCTTTCGATTGCAGGAATAATTCCTTCCATTCGAGAAAGATATTCGAAGGCATCAACTGCTTCATCGTCGGTGATGGCGACATATTCTGCTCTGCCAGAGTCATGGAGGGCAGCATGTTCAGGACCAATACCGGGATAATCAAGTCCAGCGGAAATTGAATAAACGGGAGCAATCTGACCAAATTCATCCTGGCAAAAATAGCTTTTCATGCCATGGAAAATACCTAGCTTGCCAGTTGCGATAGTTGCTGCAGTTTCAAAGGTATCAATACCTCGTCCTGCTGCCTCGCATCCAATGAGGCGTACTTCAGGGTGGTTGATGAAATGATAGAACGATCCTATAGCGTTTGATCCACCGCCTACGCATGCCATTACCACATCAGGTAATTTGCCTTCAAGCTCTAACATTTGATCTTTAATTTCTGCAGAAATTACTGCTTGAAAATCACGTACCATGGTAGGGAAGGGATGAGGTCCCATACAGGATCCTAGACAATAGTGAGTATCAGCAATGCGGTTAGTCCATTCGCGGAATGTTTCGCTCACAGCGTCTTTTAATGTGCCCGTACCAGTATCTACTGCTCGTACTTCAGTTCCAAGTAAACGCATTTTGTATACATTGAGCGCTTGGCGTTCGGTGTCCTCACGTCCCATAAAAACAACGCATTCCATGTTTAATAGTGCTGCAGCAGTAGCACTTGCAACACCATGTTGACCAGCACCTGTCTCAGCAATTAAGCGAGCCTTTCCCATTTTTTTAGCAAGAAGTGCTTGCCCTAAAACGTTATTAATCTTATGGGCGCCAGTGTGATTTAAATCTTCACGTTTAAGGTATATTTTTGCTCCCCCTAAATCCTGGGTTATACGTTTGGCAAAATAAAGACGTGAAGGCCTTCCCGCATAGTCATTCAAAAGCTGCTGTAACTCCTGTTTAAATTCAGGGTCATTTTTGTAGTGGTTGTAGGCTTCGTCAAGTTCAATTATGGCATTCATTAAGGTTTCGGGAATATATTGTCCGCCGTGTATTCCGAATCGTCCAGTTGTCATTATGTACTCCTAACGTGCAGAGCTGGTTTGTTTTACTGCAGCTACTGCTTCCATTATTTTTTCTTTATCCTTATATCCGTTTCGTTCAATTCCGCTGCTTAGGTCTAACCCCCATGGGTGGACGTGTTCAATTGCTTGCGGGATGGTTTGTGGGGTAAGTCCTCCAGCTAGAAAAAACGGACGAATAGTTTGAGGGACAATATTCCACTCAAACGGCTTTCCGCTGCCGCTTCCGCTGTCAAGCAAAACCATATCGGCAAGGCTGTTTTCTACGATGCCGAAATTAAATCCTTCATGTATCTGAAATGCTTGAATGATAGGTATAGATACCTGCTTTTTGATTGCTTGAATATAGCGATTGTCTTCATTGCCGTGTAATTGAAGAGCATCAAAACAGTCTGACTGCGCTAGTGAAACAGCGCTTTCAATAGGTTCATCTACCAAAACTCCAACTGAATATATTGAAGCGGAAAGGTTTGTAACAAGGGTTGTTTGTTGGGCGGGGGTAAGATTACGCTTGCTTTTTGGAACATTGATAATGAAGCCGCAAAAAGTAGGTTTCGCTGTATTAACCGCTTGGATATCTTCTGCTCGTGTCATTCCGCAGAGCTTAATGACGGGATGTGTTTGCCTAGCGCTAAATAATCCCTGTAAAGCTTTGCGCGATTGTTCGGTGTTACGCATTACCTTTGCCCTCTCCTGTTTTTAAATAGGCAAGCATTGCTTTTTTGTCGGCACTTCTCATAAGGGCCTCACCAATTAACACGGCATCTACGCCAATAGTGGCAAGTGAGGCAATATCGTCATGGGTTGAAATACCACTTTCCGAAACGAACAGCACGTCATTTCCTGCAAAGTTGCGTAGTCGCTTGCTGTTTTGGGTATCAACATCAAAGGTGGCAAGATTACGATTGTTTACTCCGATGATGCGCGCACCTTCTTTAAGGGCTCGTGCAATTTCTGTTTCGTCATGCGTTTCAACAAGGGCAGACAAACCTAAGCTATGAGCAAGAGCTATATATTCGTGTAGTTTGCTATCGTTCAATAATGAGCAAATCAAAAGTATTGCTTGTGCTCCTAGTACCTTTGCTTCATAAATCATGCGAGCATCTATAGTGAAGTCTTTGCGCAGTACCGGAATAGAAACCTCGTTAGTTATTGCTTGCAAATAGTCATTTGACCCTAAAAACCAGTAGGGTTCAGTCAGGCATGAAATAGCAGACGCTCCAGCTTTTTCGTATTCTTTTGCAATGTCAACATACGGAAAGTCTTTAGCAATGATTCCTTTTGAAGGCGATGCCTTTTTGACTTCGCAAATAAAAGAAATGCCTGGGGCTGCAAGCGCTTGTTCAAAGGGGAAGGTGAAACCTGCTTCTTCCTTTTCCTTGGCGGCACGTGCTTGAGCCTGCTTGATGAGAGTTTCGTCAGGAACAAGCTTTCGCTCTTCTTCAATACGCTTGTATGTAGCCTGGGCAATTCGTTCCAAGATGGATCCATCATGTGGGACAGCGGGTGGCGTTGCCGTGTAAACTTGTGAAGTGCTGTTGCTCATTGCTGCGGCGTGGTTGGTTGTTTTGGTGTAGCTCATCGGTTGGTCTCCTGGATGAATTCATCAAGTTTTGCGGCCGCTTTACCTTCGTCAATGATTTGCTCAGCTAAGCGAACACCAGCTTCCATGGTTTCTGCTGCTCCAGTAATGTAGAGAGCTGCTCCTGCGTTTAAACAAACAGCTCCACGTTTGGGGCCTCGATCTTCTCTGTTGATGATGGCGCGGGTTATTGCTGCATTTTCTTTTGGTGTTCCCCCGACTAAGTCCTGCTTAGCGCATCGGGCGTAACCAAACTGCTCAGGGGTTATTTCATATGACTGGAACCAACCGTCTTTTATTTCGCATACGCTTGTGGGTCCTGCCATTGATATTTCGTCGAGACTATCTTGTCCGTAAACCACCATGCCACGACGAACGCCAAGCTTTGCCATTACCTGAGCTAGAGGTTCTACTAATTCTTCGTCATACACGCCCATGAGTTCCATATTTGCGCCGGCGGGATTGCTAAGAGGACCCAGGATATTAAATACCGTGCGAATTCCAAGCTCTTTGCGGACAGGTGCAACATATTTCATAGCGATGTGATAGTTCTGCGCGAAGAGAAAGCAAATATTAATCTTTTTGAGAAGTTCGGCGCTGTGCTCAGGGGCAATATCAATTTTTACACCAAGCTCTTCAAGAACGTCAGCTGCGCCACATTTTGAAGAAGCAGCGCGATTTCCGTGTTTGGCTACAGGGATACCTGCTGCTGCAATTACCAGGGATGCAGTGGTTGAAATATTGAAAGAGTTGGATCCGTCGCCACCAGTACCAACAATTTCTAGCACATCCATTTCATGGAGAAGCTTTACACAGTGAGCGCGCATACCTGCAGCGGATGCTGTTATTTCATCAATGGTTTCGCCTTTCATGGACAAGGCAGTTAAATAAGCAGCCATTTGTACAGGAGTGGCTTTGCCGCTCATAATTTCGTCCATTACTTGTTCTGCTTCTTCGTAGGGAAGGTCTTGCTTTTGTGTGACGGTCTGAATTGCTTCTTTAATCATTGTGATCTCCTTTTGGTTTGTTATGTTTGGTATCGGAATTTAGAAGTAAGGTTTGGGCGTTAAACGCTAGAGATGTTTTGGATTGGTTTGTTTGCTAGTTCAAGAAAGTTGCGAAGAATATCAATTCCTAAAGGGGTAAGAATTGACTCAGGATGGAATTGAGCACCATAGGTTGGATAGTCAACGTGTTCGACTGCCATAACTTCGCCTTCGCTTTCTGCTATTACACGCAGGTCCTTAGGCATTGTTTGTTCTTCTACTGCAAGGGAATGATAGCGAGCTACCTGAATTGCCTGAGGCATTCCCTGAAACAGTTGAGAAGTGGTATCTAATTGTGCAAGTGAAGATTTTCCATGCATAAGTTTTTTTGCATGACCAACATGAGCACCGAATGCTTCGCAAATTGCTTGGTGTCCTAAGCAGACTCCAAGAATAGGGAGTTTTCCTGAAAGCCGCTGTACTGCTTCAATGCAAATTCCAGCATCTTTGGGGTGTCCAGGTCCTGGCGAAAGAACTAAAGCGGTAGGTGCAAGGTGTTCTAGCTCATCAACACTTATGGCATCATTTCTGAAAATGGTAATATCAGGCGAAATGGAGCCAATCAACTGGTAAAGGTTGTACGAAAAGCTGTCGTAATTATCAATAAGTGCAATCATTACAGGCCTCCATTTGCGGTTGTAAGAGCGCTCACTACTGCCGCTGCTTTGTTCTGACATTCAAGGTATTCGGAAGCGGGATTACTATCCGCTACAATGCCTGCTCCTGATTGCACACAAACAATATTGTTTTTCTTGTAGGCAAGACGGATGGCTATACACATATCCATGTTTCCGGAAAAATCCAGGTACCCTAAGGCGCCGCCATAAATTCCACGGGTGGTTTGTTCAAGCTCGTGAATGATTTCTACTGCACGAATTTTCGGAGCTCCCGATAGTGTGCCTGCGGGAAGAACGGCATCAATTGCACCGAGTGCATCTTTTTCAGGTGCGATAGTTCCGCTTACGGTAGATCCTATATGCATAACACGGGAAAACTTTAAAACATCTAAATAGGTATCAACACAAACGCTTCCAAGTTGGCAAACTCGTCCTAAGTCATTGCGGCCTAAATCTACGAGCATGTTGTGTTCGGCGAGTTCTTTTTCATCTTGAGTTAGCTCTTCTTGTATGCGTTTGTCTTCCTCAGGGGTAGCGCCACGACGTCGTGTTCCTGCAAGAGGGAAGGTTTGTAACTGGTTGTTTTCAAGACGAACAAGAGTTTCTGGTGATGCGCCGGCAATTTCCACGTCATCGCTCGTGAAATAGAGCATATAAGGGGAAGGATTTTCGCTTCTTAGAACGCGGTAGGTATCAAAGAGGCTTCCCGATGCGGGAGCGGTAAGGGGGTTAGAAAGAACTACCTGAAAGATATCGCCTTCAGCAATGTAGTGTTTGGCCTGGTTGACCATGCTTTCGTATTCGTTTTCGTTAAAGCGTGGTTCTAAATTGCTTTCAAGATGAAGTGCCTCAAAGGGGTAGCGGTTATCTCCAAGCAAGATTGCTTCTATGCGATCAAGTTCTTTTTCTGCCTCGTTATAAGCTTTTGCTATAGCTTCATTAGCGTCTGTTTCGAAATTGGTGTCCGAGGTTTTGCTAAGTTGCACTCCCGTAATAAGGAGCACTTTTTGTCGGAATGAGTCAAATACAATAACGCTATTGAATAGCATGAGGTCAACATCAAGAAAATCTTGAAGTAGGGGTTTGGTTCGCGTGCTATCAGAACCAGTCGAGCTGGTTGCCTCTTGCGTATTTGAGAAGTTACCGAAAGGTTGTTGGCGAAGTTTTGGCTCGCTATAGCTTAGGTAATCGAAGGAAAAATAACCAACAAGGCCACCAGAAAAAGGAGGGAATCCTTCAAGGCGGGGACTTTTATGGTTATTCATAATGTCACGAATAAGATTAGCGGGGTTTTCAGTAGTGGTTGTTTCTTCTGTTTCATGATTGGTTTCCACGTTATAGCGGGTGCGAGCGCGTCCCTGCATACAGGTGAATTCGAGGGTTGGTTGTAGTCCCAAAAAGGTGTAACGCCCACGCTTTTCATCAGGTTGTGCGCTTTCCAGCAAAAAGCAATGGTTGCTTGCGGCGCGTAATGCGCGCATTGCTTCGATAGGAGTTAAATGATCAGCAAATAGTTCCCGTTTAACGGGAATGCGTTGGAATTCACCTTCTTTGAATAACTCTTGGACAGTTTCAAGTGTTGGCTCCATGAGCGTTCGTTCCTTTCTTAGTCTTTTGTTCCTTGCGTTCGCTAAGTTCGAAAAGACTTCAGGAACTAGGCTCTTTGAAGAAAATGTTTCCAAACAAAAAGAAAACCCGTCCCTGACGTCTTAACGTTCAAGGACGGGTTGAAAGTACTTATTTACCCGCGGTGCCACCTTGATTCATGAATTGTTTATTTGGAATCTTGCTAGAAAAGGAATTCTAGAGAAGGTAAACACAAATAATAATTCATGCCCTTAGCGAGATGCCATCACATCTCCGACAACTAACGTATGTCTTCACGTCGTATCCTACTAAAAATATTCTTTGGTTCGGTACGCCCTCAGCGGTCCATTTAGTGGTTTGCAGTTCGATCCGGATCCCAGCACCCCGGACTCTCTGGGCGCGCACGGCCACTTTTACTTCCGCTTCAACGGTTTGGTGTAATCAATTGACAACGGTCTTATTGTTTGCGGAAGTTTGAATAATGTCAAGATAAGAATTTGTTACGGTTTGATTAAGAACGTTCCCCGAAGTGTTTTCTACCTTCACAATACTTTTTATATACTCGCACGTATGAAAGAGTATTATGAGCTCAATAACCCCGAAATGAAGGAGCTTTTTATGACCTGGACTAAGGAAATACCTGCCAATCCCGTCGTAGCGGTTGCTGGTGCAACAGGCGCGGTTGGTCATGAATTCCTCGAGGTACTTCACGATCTCGATTTTCCTGCAAGCGAAGTGCGTGCACTTGCTTCAAAGCGATCTGCAGGTAAGAAGCTTCCTTTTAAGGGATGCGGGCAAGTTCCTGCAGGAGAACTAACGGTTCAGGAAATGACGCCTGAAGCATTTGAAGGTGTTGATATTGCTTTGTTTAGCGCTGGTGCAGGCGTTTCGAAACAATTCCGTCAGGCAGTTGTAGATGCGGGCGCAGTAATGATTGATAATTCCAGCGCATTTCGTATGGATGAAGACGTACCACTGATTGTTCCTGAAGTTAATCCTCAGGATATTGAATGGCACAACGGCGTTATTGCAAATCCAAACTGTTCCACCATTCAAATGGTTGCAGCATTAAAGCCTCTCTATGATATTTCGCCTATTACGCGTGTTGTTGTTTCTACGTATCAGGCCGCTTCTGGTGCTGGTGCTAAAGCAATGGATGAACTTTATGCACAAACGCGTCAGTTCCTTGATGGCGAAGAATTAACTATTGATGCATTTGCCCACCAGATTGCTTTTAACTGCATTCCTCATATTGATGTTTTCTTGGATGATGCTTCCACTAAAGAAGAATGGAAGATGGTTGTAGAAACCAAGAAGATTATGGGTGATGACAATATTCAAGTTGCAGCAACCTGTGTTCGTGTGCCAGTGCTGCGTTGTCATGGTGAAGCAATCAATGTTGAATTTGAAGGTCCGGTAAGTGTTGAACAGGCACGTACTGCTCTTGAAGCTGCTCCTGGTATTACGGTTATGGATGACATTGCAAATAATGTGTATCCTATGCCTGGCTTGCTTGCAGGTACGGATGGTGCCTATGTTGGTAGAATTCGTAAGGATGCTTCTGTTGAAAATGGCATTGCATTCTGGAATGTTGCCGATCAAATTCGTAAGGGTGCTGCACTTAATGCAACTCAGATTGCACTTCTTTTGCTTCCAAAAGAATAACGAATTAAAACGTAATACCTACTGTAGGTTATAAATTGGTAGCGGTATATAGGACTGTTTGCTCTATATACCGCTTTTTGTTTGTTATAGCAGGTTTGATATATCTGCCAAAGGTGCTACTCGTATGGAGCCACAGTATTCCTTGGCCTGTGGGGTAGCAAGTCCGGTTTTTAGTGTGATCATAGTTACCGTGTGGTCTGCTTTTACGCAAGGAGTGGCTGCAGATCCTGTTTGCGCGGAAAAACCACTGGCAACATCGGCAGCAACAATGAGTGGTGGATTGGAAGAATTTTGCTTTGCTTCGTTAGTATAGGTTATCCATGAAGCAAATGGTTCACGAATGGTATTTCCTGAAAATCCTGTGCCAAGAATAGCGTCAATTATGCAGTCAGCTGTGCTAAGAATCTCTTTTATTTGTTCATTGGTTGGTGCGGTAATAATTGTTGCATTGGTGCAGGTTGCAAGCTCGTCTTCGATTTCGCATGCTGTTCTGTGAGCAGGCTCAGCTTTTATTTCGTGAGCTGAAACGGATGAAATAAGGCATACCTTGTATCCCTTATTTGCAAGATATTGTGCTGCAACCCATCCGTCGCCTCCGTTGTTGCCGTGGCCGCATAAAAGAGCAATAGTAAAAGATTCTTTTGTTCTATTTGATTTCTTGCTGTTTAGAACTTTTTCGGTTTCGTAGGCTAAAAAGCGTCCAGCACGATGCATAAGGGTATAAAGCGAAGTGCCTGTTTGAGCAATAGATTGTTCAAGAGCTACCACTTCAGCCACATCAAGTATTGGGTAGGTTGCGGCAAAATTTAAATAGGGTAGTAGGGCTTGTTGATATATTTCGCAAAGCTCTGGTAAACGCATACGTGAATTAGCAGGGCTTGTGGAAGGCAAAACTTCACAAGGGATTCTCGTGGTAGGTTCACAAAGCTTTTTGTAAAGCTGTCCTGCTTTAGTGCCCGTTGTAAAAACCGCTTGAATCGGAGCTGCTTTTAAAATTTTTCTTAGGTTATTTGGTTGAGCATTTTTAATACTTGCGTCACTTGCTCCTTCTATGTCGCAGCTTGCAAGCACATCCCAAAGCGCAATATGGTGCCGCAAACAAAGGTCGCGTTTTTCTTCTATGGTTTCAGGCAAAGGTTCATCAGAAAGTGAGGCAAGAACCTTCCAGAATCTATTTTGCGGGTGTCCATAGAAAAAGCCTTGCTCACGAGATTTGGGAGAAGGCATAGTACCTAGCAGAAGTACTTGAGAGTGTTCATTGAATACTGGCTCAATTTCGTGAATTACATGTGTCGTTTCCATAGCAAATCCTAGATTAAAATACCGTTGCAATGATCAATTTCATGTTGAATGATTTGAGCAGTAAAGCCATTGAAGGTTTCTTCTTTCTCTTCAAACTGTCCATTCAAATAGCGGACTTTGATGGTCTTATAACGAGTGGTTTTGCGTATTCCGGTAAGGGATAGGCAGCCTTCTTTTGTTTGATATGGTTTTGAAGACGAAGTTATTTCCGGGTTGTACATGATTCTGAGAGTGTTGCCGTCCTGAACAGCAATGATGCGCTTATGAACACCTATCATATTTGCTGCCATGCCAACACATTCATGTGCGTGAGCTTGAAGTGTTTCTTTAAGGTTTTCTCCAATGGTTTTGTCGTCTGAAGTGGCATTTGTGCTAGGAATTTGGAGAATAAAAGGGGAAGTAACAATAGGACAAATCATGGAAATCCTAACTAACATTCTAGTAAAAAAGGTACCTGCGTGATGCAGGTACCTTTTGGGTTAAACAAGAAGCTTATTGAAGCATTACAGTTTGCCGGTAAACAAAAACTTGATGCGCGTCCACAAGCTTGGCTTCTTTTGCACAAGCTGAATAGTTCCAGCATTTGATGTTTGTTGTTGTTCGGGAGGAACAACCGTTACTTCAGGCGAAGGTGCTGCTGTAGTTGCTGAAGCAGTAGAGGTGCTTGTGGTAGTGGATTGAGCACTGTCTGCAGTGTTTGCAGCAGCAGGGGCCGGTCCAGCTACACCTGGTTCAACTTCTTCAATACCGCCTGCTGCTCCAACATTTTCAGGAGTTGCCGAAGACGTACTTGAAGCAGAGAGCTCAGTTTCAGTTGCAGCAGCTGGTTCAGTAGGAGTTTCGGATTCGGTTGAAGCGGTAGTTTCTGTGGCAGCTGTAGCAGTGCTATCGGAAACCTGTACCGTTTCTTGTGGAGTTTCTACTTGAGTTTCTTCGGTAGGTGCCTCAGAAGCCTGGACGGTTCCAGTTTCTGCTTGAGCACTTTCATCAAGAGTTTCAACCACTGGAGCAGCTGCTCTTATTTCTAGATCACGAATGCGCTGAACGCGGGCAGTGGCACTGCGTTGCGCAGCTTGTTCTTCGCGTATTTCCAAGGAGTGTAGATAATCTTCGCGGGCTTTCTTAATTAAGTATTCCTGTGAATCAAACGATTCTGGAATACCATCAGGACCTTCAGCTGCGAAGAATTCGAGCGGGGTGTAAGTTAAGTCATTCTTCAACATGCGTAACTTGGCGGTATCAGAAAGGGAGATATCCAAATACTCGTTTACCTTTTCTTTGAGTTCAGGATTAATGATAGGCCATGCAATTTCAACACGCTTTTCCATATTACGTGTCATTAAATCAGCACTGGAAAGATAAATTTCACGGTTGTCACGAGGGCCAAAACCATAAATGCGGCTGTGTTCTAGCAAACGGCCAACGATGGAAACTACCTTAACATTGTCGGTATAGCCTTCAACGCCAGGAACCAAACAAGAAATACCACGAACAAATAAGGTTGTATGAACACCGGCCTGTGATGCTTCTGCGATTTTATCGATGATGTCTTTATCGGTTACCGAATTTGTTTTAAACATCAAGCCATTTGGTTTACCCGCACGAGCAAGCTTAATCTGTTCATCAATCTTGGACAAAATCATTGGTTTGATCTGTAAAGGAGCAACGGAAAGCATTTGGTAACGATCAGATGCATTTTCAAGGCTCATATTGCGGAAGAATTCTGCTGCATCTTTACCGATGTTTTCATCGGTTGTGATGAAAGAAAAGTCCGTATATAGCTTAGAGGTCTTTTCGTTGTAATTGCCCGTACCTAATTGGGTAATATGCTGGATACCCTTGTCGGTATGGCGGGTAATCGCGCAAATCTTTGAATGAACCTTAAAGTCGTGGAAGCCATAAATTACATTTGCGCCTGCTTGTTCAAAACGTTGTGACCATTCAATGTTGTTGGATTCATCAAAACGAGCGCGTAATTCAAATAAGGCAGTTACTTCTTTACCATTTTCTGCAGCATTCAACAATGCTTCTGCTAAGTGGGATTGGCTAGCTAGGCGATACAGTGTAATCTTGATTGAAATTACAGAAGGATCAGATGCTGCTTCGCGGAGCATGGTTACGAAAGGATCCATGCTTTCGTAAGGATACATAAGCAGTACATCTTTTTCACAAATCTGTTCAATGATGGAACGTTTTTTATCTAAACATGCTGGCCAAGTTGGAGCAAAAGGTTCAGGGGTAAGTTTGTGCGCCAATTCGGGCTTTACCATGCTGTCTAAGCCCCAAGCATAGCTCATGTCAAGTGGCACACTGGTTACGTATACCTGATGCATCTTTAAATTAAGACGTTTTAATAAGAACTTCTTTGTGACAGGTGAAAGCGGTGTGTCTGTTTCAAGGCGAACAGGCGCTAAGCGAGCACGTTTCTTTAAGATGCGCTTCATGTGTTCGCGATAGTCGTAATCCATATCTTCAGTGCCGTCATTAGGGTCAATGTCGGCATTGCGGGTAACGCAAATAACGCTTGCGCGCTTGGTGGTGTACATGGAAAATACGTCGTTAACAATAGTCTTCAACGCGTTTTCAAGCAGAATAAACTGAGTACCTTCGCCTGGCAAAGGGATAACGCGCTTAGTCTGACGGGGTAGTGGCACTAAACCAAAGGTTGCATCTTCTGCACCAAGGTTCTTTTCTTTCTTTTTGTCAGGTCCCTTAGTTTTTTGAGGGGTATTTTCTTCGTCAAGACGTAAAAGTACATACAGCGCACCGTTTTCCAGATGGGGAAAAGGGTGACGAGAATTGATAATCTGAGGAGACAGAAAAGGAACTACCTGTACATTAAGATATTCACGAAGATAGGCAGCTTGCTCTTTGGAAAGCTCATCTTCTTTAAGTTGGCGAATGTTACGCTCTGCCAACTTTTCTTGAATTTGGTTATAAATACGTTCCTGTTCAGGATAAAGTTCGTGGCAACGATCATAAATAGCACGAAGCTGCTCGTCGGGGGTCATTTGTGTTTTATTGTCACGCAATTCTTTATTGACTAAAGAAAGGTCGGTCAAGCTACCAACGCGTACCATAAAGAATTCTTGTAAGTTGCTCGAAAAAATTGATACACGAGTTAAGCGTTCTAGCAATGGAACATTATGGTCTTCACCCTGATCGAGAACGCGCTTGTTGAATTCAAGCCATGAAAGTTCACGATTTTGCATATAGGGAAGAACATAAGGGCGCTTAGATTTAGCGTCATTATTAGCGGAGCTGTTGGTTCGGCTAGTCTTTGACTTCGTTTCCATCATGAGATTGATTCTCCCTTTTTCGGTTCCCCAAATCCGCTAGAAGAGAAGCGGAAATAATCTTTTTATCATTGTAACGGTTTTAATCCCATGAACAGGGAATTACTCTGATAGTTAGGAATCATTTAAGCTTTCTAATTATTAAGTTATTATCCGTTGGTATTAGCTATGGGTTTTACCAGTACGCGTTCTGCTAAATATCCTTCGCGAACGCCGTATTTCAAGATATCAAGACGATCCGCTTTGCACAGAGTAAATATTTCGCGAATAATCACGCAGCCTGGAATGAAGGTATGAATACGATCGGGCACGGTGTGAAGCGCTTGACGGGCAAAAGCATCAGGATCTTTTGAATAAAGCGACAAAATATCGTCAATGTGTTCTGGGAGCAAATGCTCAAAACGTTCGCCATCATTGCAAAGGTCGCCATATACCTTAGCAGCTGAACGAATTGATCCACCAATGCCATAGAGTTGAGAGGAACTGTATATGCTAGCTCCTTCTTTTGTGGCTAGGGAGCGAAAATGCTTTGCGATCGATTCTACTTCTTTTGTAGTAGGTAGAAGGCCTGATACATAGCTAGCAAACGATGAAAGCGATCCTTGTGGAATACTTACCTTATCCAAGTCAAGCCCATTGTTTATGTGGGTGAGTTCGGTAGATCCACCGCCAATGTCTATCATAGTGCCAGTACCAAGATATCTATCAAGGCTTGCTCCTAAGAAACCAAGATGAGCTTCTTCTTCGTTGGAAAGAATAGTGATGCGCTTATCAATTCCTGCCTCAATGGCAGCGGTTGCTTCACGTGAGTTAGTGCAATTGCGTAAAACAGCAGTGGCAAACACGTCTATGCGTTCGCATGAGAAATGCGAAGCACGACGTAAATGAGCATTAATGGTTTTGATAGCTTTTTTTATGCCTTGTTCGGTCATTGCGCCGTCTTTTATGTGGGCTGCAAGACCAGCCATTACTTTATAATTAAGAAGTGTCTGAATGTCTTTTTTCTGTAATGGTTTACGGGGAGTGCATTCTACTTCATAGATACAAAGGCGAATAGTATTTGAGCCAAAGTCGATAATGCCGTAGCGGGCCATAGCTGTCTTTCTCTTCGTGGTGGACAAATCGTACTGTAGCAAATAATTGCTAGAAGCGTTTGTTAATTAGATTTAACTATATCTGCTTGCAAAAAAGTGGAGTAGCATCTGTTATGACACATTTCTTTAACATTTTGGGGTCATTTCGGCAGATGAAATGAGTAAGGATAGGGGGATCCTTATGCTAGATACCGTAAGAATGGGTACTCAAAAAGTAAGCAAGGCAGAATATAAAGTTCGCTTTAAAGAATTGGTAAGTCGTCTTGTGGTGCTTCAGCAGGAAGCAAAAAAACAAGAACTTGGCACTGTTGTTTTGTTTGAGGGATGGAAAGGTGCTGGCAAGGGCAGCCGTATTTCGGATTTGTTGTATCACTTGGATGCACGTGATACGTCTGTTTACGTAACCGAAGATTTTGATGATAAAGAAGCAGCCCTTGTATTAGACGAAGATTTTGGTGCAACGGGATACTATCCATTTATGCAGCAATTCTGGAAAGCGCTTGGTCAGCGTGGCAGCATGACCTTTTATGATCGTGGTTGGTATTCAGTTGCAGCGCAGCATATTATTAATGCAGTTCCAAAGAAAGGAAAACTTTCTAAGAAGGAACGTAGCTTGCTTAAGGCAAACGCAGCACGCATGGTTAAATCTATTGAAGATTTTGAAACCCAGCTTCGCAATGATGGTTACCTTGTTATTAAGTTTTTCTTGCATATCTCTGAAAAAACGCAACGTGAACGCCTGGTAAGCTTGTATAGCGATCCTGCTACTTCTTGGCGTGTTTCTCAAAAAGATTTAAAGCATTTGGAAGAATATGATCGTACCTATCAGGTATACGATGAAATGCTTGACCATTCTAATTTCAAGATTGCTCCTTGGATTTTGCTTGATGCCGAAGATCATCGTCGTGTTAACTTGAGTGTTGTTCAAACGCTTGTTAATGCTTTAGAAAAAGAACTTTCGAAGCCTGCTGATGCTTCAACTCAGGAAGCTGAAAAGAAGGCGCAGGAAAATTCTGCAAAGGGAACGCAGGTTGTTGAAGGTGACGAACGTACGCGTACCGAAGAAGAGAACGCTCGTTTGCGCGAATTAGCTGAACAGGAAGCGCGTGAAGCGAGTGTGCACGCACCTACTATGACGCGATTTGCCCCAAGTGATCACATTCCATCATTAGATGAAGTTGACCATACTTTGACGTTAACTCGATCCGAATACAAGCCACAGCTCAAGGCGGAACAGGAACGTCTGCGTCGTATAGAGCTTGAGATGTATATCAGGCGCATTCCTATGATGATTATGTATGAAGGTTGGGATGCTGCAGGCAAGGGCGGAAGTATCAAGCGTGTTGCTCAGGCATTAGATGCACGTGCTTATACCATTTTCCCAAGTCCTGCTCCTACTAAACCTGAATTGCTGCATCCTCATTTGTGGCGCTATTGGACGCGTTTGCCTAAGGCGGGCCATGTGGGAATTTATGACCGCAGTTGGTATGGACGTGTATTAGTGGAGCGTATTGAGGGATTTGCAAGTCCTGCTCAGTGGTCTCGTGCGTACGAAGAAATTAATGAATTCGAACGCGACATGGTGGAATGGGGCGCGATTCTTCTGAAGTTCTGGGTCGATATTTCGCCAGAAACTCAGCTTGAACGTTTTGAAGCACGTGAATTAAATCCAGAAAAGCGGTGGAAGATTACTGCAGAAGACTGGCGCAATCGTGACAAATATCCGCAATATAAAGCCGCTGTTGAAGATATGTTCCGCCTTACCTCTACACGTAATGCTCCATGGATTATTCTAGAAAGTGACGATAAATACTATGCGCGCGTAAAAGCGCTTCGTATTATCAATGAGGCTCTTGAAAAGCGTTTAGGTATTTATTAATTGTTTATGTTAAGAACAAGCTACATAGGTAAGTTTCTTAGGTTTTGCCATAAGAAGCGTTATAGTGGTAGCTTGTTCTTTGTCGAATTACAGCGAAGGTGATGTATGGCGCGGCATAAAAGCAGCGGAAAGCATGCGGCAAATCAGGCAAATTACAAGCCTGAAATGGTAGAAATGTATTCTCGAAATCATTATGGATCGCAGGCCCATTCATCACGTTCGCGTAAAAATCCCTGGCGGGTAGTTTTTGTTGTTTCGATAATTGTTCTCATTGCAGCGCTTATAGGATTAGGTGCAATTGCATTTCAATATATTTCTCAGCAACGTGCCTATGATGATTTGGAACAGTATGCTTCCATCTCAGATGCAGAAAATGTTTCCCTTGCAGATTTGACAGTTGATTGGGATGCTCTTCGTGCTGTTAACCCTGATATTGTGGCTTGGATTTATATTCCCGATAGTCCTGTTAACTATCCTGTTGTTCAGGGTCAAGACAATCAAGAATATTTGCATAAGGCCTTTGATGGTTCAACGGGTTGGCTTGCTTCGGCTGGTACGATCTTCTTAGACAGCAATAACGCTTCTGATTTTTCTGATAGAAATAGTGCATTGTATGGCCACCACATGAATGACGGGTCCATGTTCGCGTCGCTTTCTGATTGGCAAAACAACGATGAATTCAATTCCCATCGTGATATTTACCTTCTAACACCTCAAGGTAACTATCGCCTGAAAGCGTTTGCTATGGTCAAAACCACTGGTACTGATGCTCTTGTGCAAACTACATTCTCATCGGAAGAAAGCTACCGCTCTTATATTCAGGATAAGCTCGATCGTAGCGTTGTAACTCAAGAGGGCGATGTTTTAGGTGCTTCTGACATAACGCAATCAATGCTCTTTTCAACCTGTGAGTATTCTCAGGCAGATGGCCGTGCTGTGCTGTTTGCTGCAGTAGTAGAAACAACGGTTGCAAATGATCTATATGTAGAATCAACAACGCAAGGTGCAACTGGTATTACTTCGGACGAATCAGTTCTCAATGATAGCCAATATAAGGAGGCAGCATAAATGAGCACTTCGGTGTTTCCAGGTGAACGTCCCGATAGATTAGAAGAAGAATGTGGTGTTTTCGGAATCTATGCTCCCGGATTGGATGTAGCACGTATGACATGCTTCGGCTTGCAGGCGTTGCAGCATCGCGGTCAAGAATCTGCAGGTATTGCAGTAGGGGACGGAGCTACAATTCTTGCTTCTAAGGATTTGGGGCTTGTTACCCAGGCTTTTAATGAAAGTGCACTTGCTGCGTTGAAAGGCGACCTTGCTATTGGGCATGTTCGTTATTCAACAAGTGGTGGTGTGGAATCTTGGGAGGCAGCTCAGCCTCATATTTCGGCAATAGATGAGGTGCTCATCGCGCTTGCCCACAATGGTACGCTCGTAAACACCAATGCTCTGAAGGCTCGTTTGGTTGATCATGGAGTTCACTTGCGTGCGGGCACTGACTCCGAAGCAGCAGCAAAGATTATTGGTGAAGTCACGCGCGAAACACACTCTTTGCGCGATGGTATTCGCATGGCAATGCGCATGATTGAAGGTGCTTATGCCATGGTATTGGCAAGTCCTGATTCTTTGTATGCTTTCCGCGATCCTAACGGAATTCGACCTTTGGTTATTGGCCAGCTGTCCGACAATAAAGGTTGGGTTGTGGCTTCGGAAACATGTGGTTTAGACATTGTTGGCGCGAAATATATTCGTGAAGTAGAGCCAGGTGAAATTGTTCGCTTTAACAAAGATGGCATATTAAGCGAACGCGGTGTGGAACCTGGCAAGCGTGCAAGTTGTATTTTTGAATATGTATATTTTGCTCGCCCTGATTCAGTAATGGATGGTCAAAGCGTGTATTTGGCACGCCGTGAAATGGGCAAGATTCTTGCTCGGGAAGCTCCTGCGGAAGCAGACTTAGTGGTGGGCGTGCCTGATTCTGGTCTTCCTTCGGCAATGGGCTTTTCTTTGGAAAGTGGTATTCCTTACAGCAACGCCATTGTAAAGAATCGCTATGTTGGCAGAACTTTCATCGAACCTACTGACGAAATGCGTCAGATGGGCATTCGTATTAAGCTCAATCCTTTGTCGTCTATCATCAAGGGTCAGCGCCTCGTTATTATTGATGACTCTATCGTGCGTGGTAACACTTCTAAAAAACTTGTTACTATGTTGCGCGAAGCGGGAGCTACTGAAGTCCATATGCGTATTGTTTCTCCCGAGGTCCGTTGGCCCTGCTTCTATGGCATTGATACTGACACTCAGGATCAATTAATTGCCGCTAATATGACTAACGAAGAAATGTGTGAATATATTGGTGCAGATTCTTTAGCGTTCATTTCTGTCCAGGGCTTGCATGATTCAGTTACGTGCGAACACCCAGGATTTTGCGACGCATGCTTTACGGGGGACTATCCTGTAACAATTCCTGATACTATGAAAGCTAAGAGTTTTTTGCCAGAAGGTAGCGCCATTGTTGGCTAAGGCATAATTGTTTTTTTAGGGTGCTTTCTTAATGTAGTGAAGCATAGCCTTACGAATAATATGTCGGTGTCTGCATGTAAGAACTAGTGCTACTGGGAATATAAAGGAGATACTATGACTGATCGCATCAAGGTCAACGCTAGGGATAACGACAATACTAAGTGGCCAAGTTGGACTCCTCAAGGTGCTGCAACAACGTATGCTCAAGCTGGTGTAGATACTGCTGAAGGAGCACGAGCTGTAGATGCTATTAAGGATGCGGTGCATCGTACGTATCGTGATGAAGTTCGTGGCGATATTGGCGGTTTTGGTGGCTTGTTTTCTATCAACGTTGCCAAAAACATGGCTGATCCAATTCTTGTTTCTGGCACGGATGGCGTTGGAACGAAAATTCAGTTGGCAAAATTAGCTGGTAAGCATGACACAGTTGGTATAGATCTGGTTGCAATGTGCGTCAACGATATTCTTGCAACAGGTGCTGAGCCACTGTTTTTCCTTGACTATATTGCAATCGGTAAGCTCAAGAGTGAGGCAGTTTCTGAAATTGTTTCAGGTATTGCCGATGGTTGCCAAATGAGCGGATGTGCTCTTATTGGTGGCGAAATGGCAGAACATCCTGGCGTTATGGATCCTCATGAATACGACCTGTCTGGTTTCTGTGTAGGCATTGTTGATCGTCCTGAGATGCTTGATCCTTCAAAGGTTCAGGAAGGCGACGTTTTAATTGGTCTTGCTTCATCGGGTATTCATTCCAATGGTTATTCTTTGGTTCGCAAAGTGGTAACTGATGGAAAGACTTTGTATGAGCTACGTATGCCTCAGGAATCATTGGGCGGAAGAAGTGTTCTAGACGCGTTGCTTGAACCAACCCGAATTTATGTAAAACCTGTTCGTGCAGTTTTGCGTAAACTTCCTGGTGCAGTTCGCTCCCTTGCTCATATTACGGGTGGTGGCATTACCGAAAATCTTAATCGTGCCTTACCTGATACTTTGAATGCTGAAGTTGAAGTTGGCAGCTGGGGCATGCCTCCTATCATTCCGTTTGTGTGCCATGCAGCTCATTTAGATGAAACAGAAGCTTTGAAGACGTTTAACATGGGTCTTGGTATGGTGCTTGTTGTTGCTCCTAACAAGGTTGATGAAGTGCTTGCAATTTTGGAAGAGCAGGGTGAAGAGGCTGGCATTGTGGGACGTATTATTCCTGGCAATGGTGAAGTAACCTATGTGAATAAAGACCAGCTTTTTGCTCACGTTGGTGAGGATGAAGCAGAATAAAAGCAAACCTTTAGCAATAAGCTTGCTAAAGGTGGCGGTAGGTTGTGGTGGCTGCAACAAGATAAAGGGTGTTGGCAAACCGATTCGTAGTACAGTAAGTACGTACTTTTAACGTTTCGATACGTACTGCAGGAATAATAATTAGTAGGGCAATGCCGAAAGAAAAGAGTCTATTGTGAGCAATGTATTGAAACCTTTAAAAATTGGAGTACTTATTAGTGGAAGCGGTTCTAATTTGCAGGCAATTATTGATCGTATTGCCGAAGGGTTTTTGAATGCTGAAATAGTACTGGTAATTTCTTCGCGCCCTGATGCGTATGGTCTTGAATGTGCTGCCAAGGCAGGAATTCCTTCCATTGCGCTTAATCGTGAAGTATATAAAGATGCGCAGGCCGCCAATAAGCAGATTGCTGATGCTCTAAAAGAAGCAGGTGCTGAGTATGTAATTATGGCAGGATATATGCGTAAGGTTACTAATGAGGTGCTTGATGCATTTCCGGATAGGATTGTTAACCTTCATCCTGCCTTATTGCCTTCCTTTAAGGGTGCTCACGCTATTGAAGATGCCTTTAATTTCGGGGTAAAGGTAACAGGCATTACGGTGCACTTCGCCAATGAAGACTACGACAAGGGTCCTATTATTGCTCAGCGTGCAGTGGAGGTTCGTGAGTCTGATACGCTTGATTCTTTAGAGGAGCGTATCCATGAAGCTGAACATGCTTTGTATCCCGAAGTGCTTTCTTGGCTTGCTGCAGGGCGAGTTCAAATAGATCCTGAAACAAGAACAGTTCATATTTCTGACTAGTAAAACGCATACCTCCAGGTAAGCGTTTAGTTGTTTAGCTTTGTTTCAATAATAAGACTACTTTGTTTTTAATGCCGAGTTTTGAACGTTTAAAAAAATCCCACGCGTATTCGCGGATTACCTTAACGATATTATTTGTATGCTGGTATGCTAGAAGCATGGTAACTCAACGAGGAAAGGCGGTAGCAGGTGGCTGATCCTAAAGTTAAGCGTGTGCTTATGTCTGTAACGGACAAGACGGGCATTGTTGAATTTGCTCGTGCACTCTCTGAGGATTTTGGAGCTCAAATTATTTCTACAGGTGGAACGGCTCGCGTTATTGCGGAAGCCGGAGTTCCAGTAACCCCCATTGACGAAGTAACGAAGTTCCCTGAAATGATGGATGGTCGTGTTAAAACGCTTCACCCTGCAGTTCATGGTGCACTTCTTGCTAAGCGTGATAATCCAGAGCATATGGCACAGGCTGTTGAGCATGGCATTGAAATGATCGACATGATTGTTGTTAATCTCTATGCTTTTGAAAAGACTGTTGAGTCAGGTGCAGATTTTGGTACCTGCATTGAAAACATCGATATTGGTGGCCCTTCAATGCTTCGTTCTGCAGCAAAGAATTTTGCAAGCGTTGCAGTAGTAACTGATCCTTCCAGCTATGGTTCAATTTTGGCAGAAATGAAGGCAAATGATGGTGCAACTACGCTTGCAACACGTACTAAGCTTGCTTTGCGTGTATTTCAGACCACTAATGCTTACGATGGTGCTATTGCGGCATGGTTGGGTAAGCAACTTGGAGAAGGTGCTGAAGCAGGCACTGAGCTTCCTGAAACGTTTGACTTGCATCTCGAAAAGCAGCAAGGATTGCGTTATGGAGAAAATCCTCATCAGGAAGCAATGTTCTATCGCTTAAATGAATTTGCTACCGATCATTCCTTGGTTAATGCAGAACAGCTTAATGGCAAGGAACTTTCCTATAATAATATTCTTGATACTGATGCTTGCTGGTCTTTAGTGCGTGAATTTGATGAACCTGCAGTTGTAATTTTGAAGCATCAGAATCCTTGCGGTTCCGCAGTTGCTGATGATGTTGCTACCGCCTACGATAAAGCGTTTGCGTGCGATCCTAAGAGTGCTTTTGGCGGTATTATTGCTGCAAATGTTACTGTTAGCCAGGAAATGGTAGAACACATCAATGAAAACAAGCAGTTCATTGAAGTGGTTATTGCTCCTGACTATGAAGCAGGTGCTCTCGAGCTTTTACAGCAAAAGAAGAATGTTCGAGTTTTGCGCACTGGTGGGGTAGATGCGCCAGCAGCACTTGAGTTCCGCAGTGTTGATGGTGGCATGCTCGCACAGAGCGTGGATCGCGTTAATGAAGATCCAGCCGAGTTTACTATTCCAACTAAAGTAAAACCATCCGATGAACAATTGCATGAAATGTTGTTTGCTTGGAAGGTTTGCAAGGGCGTAAAGTCTAACGCTATTTTGGTTTCTAAGGATCATGCAGGAATTGGTATGGGTCCTGGCCAGCCAAATCGTGTTGATTCTGCAAAGCTTGCTTGCGAGCGTGCTCATGAAGCATGTGAGCGTATGGGCGTTGAACCTACTGGTTTGGTTTGTGCATCGGATGCTTTCTTCCCCTTCCGTGACAATATTGATACCTTGGCTGAGTATGGCGTTAAGGCAATTATCCAGCCTGGCGGATCTATTCGTGACGAGGAAGTAATTCAAGCAGCTGATGAACATGGTATTGCTATGGTATTCACTGGTCATCGTCACTTCCGTCATTAATGAACTCTGAGATGATATCGAATTAATCTAGAGGCAATTTAGCCCTGTCCTTATTAAGGACGGGGCTATTTTTATGAGGAAGTGACCTGATGCAGAAAACGTGTTGTTAATGTTGGGCTTACTTTAATTGCGGATTTCTTTAAGTATCTCAGGAGACCTTTTGCGGGAATTTTAACGAGTAATATTCAGCGAATATCCTGCTTTTTTATAATAAGAGTGTCATTCGCACAAAGGGGTGGTTTATGTCTCGATCCGATACTTTAGTTTGTTCTGAGCTGACAGGCGAATTGGCATCTTGCGCCGCTAAGGCTATTCGCGAGACATTTCCCTTTGGTTTTGTGGGCATTTCTTTGATCCCAAAAGGGGAAAATCCTGTTATGCAATGGGGTTACGCAGATGGAAGCACGAATAAAAGTTATGAATTGATTCGTCTTCCTGCAAGCGTAGGTGCATTAGGTAAAGTTCATGCTCTGCGAAAGGGTATTATTGTTAATAGTGTGGAAGATGATATTCCTGAAAATGAGCTTTTTCAATATCCCATTGTAATGGCTGAAGCACTTAAGAGCTTTTTTGCATTTCCCTTGATGAAGGGCGATGAAATAGCGGTAATTATTATCTGCGGCACAAGATTTCTTCATACCTTAGATGATCATGAAATGAGCCTTATTCAGCGTTTTGCTGCTAAGGAATTTAATTTGGAGCCGTGTAAATATCCCCCTGTTTATATTCATGGAGATCAGCAAGGTTTTGCCTACAACGATCTATCTAAGAATCTTTTGATTGCGCAAGAGGCTGAGCGCAAGCGTATTGCGCGAGAACTTCATGATGGAATATCTCAAGAAATTCTTGTTGCGCAAATGGAGCTTAGACGTCTGAAATACCTACCCCAATCGTCATGGCCGGAGCTGATAGAAAAAACAAGTAATATGCTTAGAGATGTCATGAGTCATATTTCGGCAATATCTCGCGCATTACGCCCTCTTGCTCTTGATGAGTTAGGTTTATCAGCGGCCGTTGAAGCTTTATGTGAGTCGTCGGCTGAAGCATTTGGAATTACGGTAGTGACAAACGTAAGGCAAAATATCATACTTAATGGTAGCGTGGAAATTGCGGTATATCGTATTTTTCAAGAAGCACTCAATAATGCATGTAAGTATTCAGGCGGTACTGAAATTTGCGTGTCGCTCGATTGGGATAAAAGCGAAGACTCGGTGCTTGTCTTAACCGTGAGTGATAACGGCGAAGGTTTTGATGTCACTAATCCTGATATCCAAGGGTCAGGTCTTGGTCTTAAGGGAATGAAAGAGCGCGCTATGCTCGTGGGTGGTATTCTTCATCTGGAGTCGCATAAAAATCAGGGAAGTACAGTTGTTTTGCGAGTTAAAGTAAGTGATAGGCTATGATTCGTGTTGTTCTTGCAGATGACCATTCTATGGTAAGAATGGGTTTCAAGATGCTGATTTTGCAGCAAAAGGATATTGAGGTTGTTGGTGAAGCAAGTGATCCTAACGAAGCTTTTGATCTGGTAAAACAACTCGTTCCTGATGTATTGCTTACCGATGTATCTATGGGTACCGAAAAAAGCGGCATTCTCTTAATTAGGCGGATCTGCGATGCTGGTTTATCTACTAATTCTGTTGTGCTCACTATGCATAACGAGCAAGAATATCTCAATCAGGCTCTGAAATCAGGGGCATTAGGATACCTGTTAAAAAGTTCGTCTGATGAAGATTTGTTTAAGGCGATTCGTCAAGCAGCGGTAGGAGAAATTTATATTTGTGGTGATATGCTGCAAGGGTTTGTTCATAATGCATTATCGCAGATAGACCCAACAGCCGAAGCTCTTACTCCTAGAGAATCGGAAATTGTTTCTTTGGCTGTAAAAGGCTATTCCAACCAAGATATTGCTCAGCTACTGTCTATTTCTGTAAAAACAGTTGAAGGCCAAAAATCTAAAATAATGCACAAGCTTGCTATTGAGACTAAGCCTGAACTTTTTGATTATGCAGTACGTCATGGGTTGGTGAAGTTGTAGCTTATCCTATTATTCTTATTCAAGAATAATAATCTATTGTATTGAATTTTCTTTCTGTGAGCGAGCTTATTCTGTCATTTCAGGGTAAACCCTTACCACGAATAGGGAGCTCCCTTGTATTTCTTTGTTTCTTCAGGTCTCACAATGGATTTAGCCAAAATTTTGCATGTCGTTTGAATTTAGAAGCGTTATGCGAATAGGAGAGGGAGGATTCTATGACTAGAGAGGTAACACGTAGGGGGTTTGTTAAGTTAGCTTCTGCAACAGCGCTTGGTGTTGCGAGTGCAGGGGCTGTGAATATGGGTATCCCTGCTTCAAAGGCGCTTGCAGAATCGGCACCGCCGGAAGGCATGTGGGTGCGTACAACCTGTGCACCAAATTGTACGGGCTCTTGTGGCATGAAGGCTTTCGTGCAAGACGGTCAAATTAAAATGATTTCTCAAGCTGCTGATTATCCATATGAGCGCTATAACCCACGTGGCTGTTTGAAAGGCTTGTCAATCAACACCATGATTCATGGGCCAGAGCGTCTTACTGCCCCACTTGTTCGTAACGAACAAGGACAAATGGAAGCAACGGACTGGGATACCGCTTTAGATACGGCAGCAGCAAAATTACGTGAAGTTGCTGAAAAATATGGCCCAGATTCCATTGGTGTTATATGGCAGGTTCAGGGTACAGGACATGTCCAAAAAGGATCGCTTGTCCGTTTGACCAACATGATGGGATGGTCTGCTATAGGTGGTTATGAACTGAATGGTGACTTACCTATGTTTTGGCCAGAAACTTTTGGTTGTCAAAGCGAAGAACTCGAATCATACGAGTGGGAAGATTCTCGCTATACAATGATTTTCGGTTCTAATCCTATGGTCACCCGTCTTCCAGATTCGCATTTTCTTAACTATTCTCGTGAAGCGGGCGGGAAAGTGGTATGTTTCGATCCTAATTATTCTGCTACCGCTGAGAAGTCTGATGAATGGGTCCAAATCAAACCTGATACTGATGCAGCATTTGCTTTGGCGGCTGCTAAGTATATTATTGATGAAGGTCTCTTTGATCAGGAATATGTTTCTAATTTTTCCGATTTACCTATTCTCATTAATGTTGATACAGGCAAGCGCGTATTGGCTCGTGATGTTGCTGGATTAAGTGAAATAAACGCACCAGAATATCGTGAGACATATGTCGTACTCCAAGATGGAAACCCAGTAGCGCTTGATCCAGAACACATAGGTAATACACCTAATTTAGATTTAGAAGCCAGCACCACGCTTAATCTTAAAGATGGTTCACTAATCCAAGTAAAGACGGCATTTACTTTGCTTCGTGAGAGCTTAGAAGAATACAGTCCTGAATACGCCAGCGAAATAACAGCTGTTCCTGCAGAAACGATTACTCGTATTGCGCGAGAATGCGCAACCATTAAGCCTATGCACATAATTTTTGGTGGTTCTGCTATGCAGTGGCATCACGGAGATCTGAAAGGACGTGCATGTGCGCTTCTTGCGGTATTGACGGGCAATGTGGGTCAGCTTGGTGGAGGTATCTCCACTTATGTTGGGCAGTATAAAACACGTTTTAGTACGGCATCTTGGTTCATTCCCGAAAAAGCTAAACGCGCTTCTGCTCCATTTCATTATGCGGTAAATGGACGAACCGATACCATGAGTGCGACGTTCCCTAAAAATGGTCTTAAAGCAATTGTGGTTGGGTGGGGCAATCCGTTTGAACAGCATAATGTTGCAAATTGGTTGCAGCAGGCACGTGAATCTGGTGAATTAGAATGTGTTATCTGTTTTGAGTTCCAGCATACCAAGACGGTAGATAATAGCGATGTTGCGTTTGCTTCGGCAAGCTGGTACGAAAAAACGGAGTTGGTTATTACGCCTCTTCATCCATGGGTTCAAATTATGCAGCCTATGGTTGACCCTCCCGGTGAAGCGCGTCCAGAAATTTGGACCTGTAAAGAACTAGCGTGCCGAATTGATCCAACCTTGGCTGATCAGTGGCCTGAGTTTGGTCCTGAAGAAGCAGAAAAAACAGCTGAAAATGTTTTAAGTATGCTTCTTGAAAAGGGCGGACCAACTATTGAGCACATTACCTTAGAGGATCTAAAGGCTGGACCATGTAAGCTTGCTCATACGAATCCAGGTGAAAAGAAAATTCCTTTTTATGAGCAGATCCACGACGGGCAACCTTTCCCAACGGTTTCTCGTCCAAATGATTTGGAGAAAACAGCGCATTTTGTAAAGTCGGGTCGTATTGAGTTTTATAAAGATGAAGATATGTTTTTGCAAATGCATGAACAGCTTCCGTGTTACAAACCCGCTTTTGAGGAAACTGAATTTGCAGCCGATCCTGAAGCGAAAGAAAAATATCCATTTTCTTATATCACTCGCAATAGTTTGTTCCGTGTGCATGCAACGTATAGCAATAATCCCTTTATGTTGGAGCTTCAGAACAATACGCCAAAAGTGTTTATGAATCCAGATGATGCTTCAGCTAAAGGTCTTGCGCAAGGCGATGTAGTAGAAGTCTTTAATTCAAGAGGAAAGATAAGCGGTGCATTAATTACTGATCCTGGGATGTATCCAGGCCAGGTAGTGTTTGATCAGGGTTGGTGGAGCCGATATACGAATAACGAAAGCTACAACTCTCTTATATATCCTTGGATTAATCCCATTCATGAAATTTATTACGTTTCGAGCGTCTGGTCTCCGAACATGGCATGGAACGAATGCGTTTGTGATGTTCGTCTTCTTGAAAAGGGTGGTGCACTCGAGGAGGTAATCTCATGAGATACGGAATGGTAGTTGATTTAGACAGATGCATTGGATGTAGAACTTGTGCGGTGATTTGCAAGGATCACAATGCGCTGCCTCAAGGTATGTGGTGGAATCGCGTTTTTGTTCCTGGTGCACCTGAATATGGCACATCCGTCATGGTTGATGGAAAGCCACGTATGGAATTTACCCCTGTTAGTTGCCAGCATTGCGAAAATGCTCCCTGTCAAAGTGTTTGTCCAACAGGTGCAACCTATACCGATCCTGAAACTGGAGCTGTCCTTATTGATTACGAGCGTTGTATAGGGTGCCGCTATTGCATGACGGCATGTCCTTATAATGTTCGCCAGTTTAACCTTGGTGTTGAAGAAGGAGTAGAAGGGACTGAGGGAAGATATTATTATGGCTATCCTTCAGAATATCGCAAAGATGGCCATTTGGTTTATAGCCCAAAACCTCCCGAAGGGGTAACTGAGAAATGTACATTTTGTGCCCAATATACCAGTCAGGGTATAGAGCCTGCTTGTTGCGCTGGCTGTCCAGGTAACGCGAGAATTTTTGGAGATTTGGATGATCCGAATTCAGAAATATCCCAATATCTCAACGGAAAAGAATCCTTTGTTTTAGGGGAGGAATACGGTACCAATCCTAAGGTTTTCTATATATCTTCGAAGCGCGGAACGACAGAGGGTGATTAACGTGAAAGAGATGCTATTTAATAAAAATAGGAAGATCATCCTCGTTGCTGCTGCAATGATAGTGGCTGGGGGAATCGCTTGGGCTTCTATGCTACTGTTTGGCCTGTATGATACGGCAAATGTCGGTAATGCTATGAGTTGGGGATTGCTAATTGCTGTTTTTGCTTTCTTGGTAGGTTTTGGGGCAGGTAGTCAATTTATTGCTTCTCTTATAGTCCTTTTTAAGCAAGATCATTTACTTCCTTGGGCAACTTTAGCTCAAGTGATTGCGCTTGCAGGAGGATGTGGAGCAGGAGTGGCAATTATTGCTGATCTTGGATCTCCGTGGAATATGCTTGCGATGATTTTGACACCTAATCCAGCTTCTCCTTTGACTTGGGACATGATTGCCTTGACCGCATTTGTGGTGGTGTCGTTAATCTGTTTAATAGCGCTTGTGCGTAACTGGAAGAGCACTCGTATGTGGATGGCGATTGGTCTTATTGTTGCTGTGGCGTTGCAAATTGTAGAGGGAGCATTGTTTGCCCTGCAAAATGCTCGTTTGTGGTGGCATAGCCCCGTTGTTGTAGTTGATTTCATAGCGGTAGCGTTTGTTTGTGGTCTTTCGCTTATGACGCTTCTTATTGCGCTGTCTCGCAAAGATGAAACCCAAAAAGCACTTCGTTTGTTTGCTCGTTGGCTATGTTTCGCTATTGTTTTGCATTTGGTTTTTGCATTAATTGAACTAGGGATTCTTGTAAGCGAAACAACTCCAGCTGCAGTTGCGGTAAAGAATATTCTTATCCAATATTTACCACTGTATTTAATGGAACTGGTTCTACCCTTGTGTGCTGCTGTGGTGTTATGGGTAAAGCGCAAAGATCTTTCCTCTAAGGTTTGTGTGGGTTGTTCTGTTGCGGTTATTTTGGGCATGTTTGCGCATCGTATGATGTTGCTTTATCCGGCGCTCGCGGGATCCACCTTGTTCGTTTCGCTTTCTAATACGAGTTCTCCTTTCTGGGCATATCCAGTTTCTACGGGGTTGTTTGGTAATCAAGCAACGGCATTTGCTCTTGTGCAGCTATATGCTCCTTCGTTTGTGGAGTGGGTTAGCGCTTTAATGCCAATTGGTCTTGTGTTGTTAATCTCGGCAATTGGTATGAATGTGGTTTATTCACTACAAAAAAAGTAAGGTGAAAAGTGCAAGTATACCGATAAGGGAATAGCGCATCTAGATATATGGCGTACGTAAGAGTGCGCCATATATTTTTATTGTGCGGCAGAACATTGGTTTGTTTTCATATAATGGTCGCAAAGATGTAATGTGTGTCGATGAATTTATGTGTTTAAGATTACCTGTCGCTGCTAAAAGTTATATTGGGAAAGATAAAGACTTTTACTGATTTCTAAGTGCATTTATGGATGTATATAGAGCGATTGAAGTTAAATGACAAGATTTCGAAGAGCGCGATTAGATAGTAATTTGCTTGTTTTGCGAGGGGGACGCTATGGGTAGCAGAAAGGGTTCGGCTAAAGCTAAGCGCATTGCTGAATTTAAGGCTGGGCTTGGTGGTATGGATGATGTTTTTGCTCGTGAAAGTGTTCGTAAATCAAAAAAAGCTGCCGAGAAAGACGCTGCACTTAGAAAAAAAAGCTTGTGAATCGAAAAATAGATACTCTTGCAAAAGTGATGCCGAAGCAACTATTATCGCCTGCGCTGAGCATGGGACCGTGGGTCTTCATTGCTATAAGTGTTCTTATTGCAACGGATGGCATCTTACCTCAAAACCAACGCGATAAAGCTTGATATTGTTCTTTCAAGTAGAGCATTTGAAAAGTTAAGTCGATGCTTTTGTTGCTTTTTAGCTCTTTTAATTCTGTTCCGATTTTTTCAGGATATGGACTAATTAATTTATTTCCTAAACAATCATATGCAAAATAAGTATTATTAGTAACGAACTACTAGAGATGCAATACGAATAATCATCGTGCTTAATTAGGTTGAAATATTCGTTGATGTTTAGTAGTGGAAGGTTAATGCTATTTACGCAAGAGAAGGAACCGTTGTGCGGTATTTGATTTAATGTGGCGAAACGAAAAGGAGCAGTAATGGGAATTCCAATTTCTGGTTATACGGGTTTGTACTGTGTTTTCGGCGATCCGGTGCAACATAGTTTTTCACCTAAGCTTCACAACAAAGCTTTCAATAAAGCCAATATTGATGGTGTGTATGTGGCTTTTACCGCAAACGAGGATACTATCGAGGCGGCAATGGATGCGGTACGAACGTTAGGTATTCGTGGTTGTAGTGTGACGATGCCTAATAAGCTTGCCTGCATTCCTTTTCTTGATGAAATTGATCCTACAGCTGAACTTATTGGTTCGGTAAACACCTTCGTAATCAATGATGGGAAGATCAAAGGTTACAACACCGATGGCTATGGATTCCTTCATACTTTTGAGGAAATGGGAGCTCAAGTTTCGGGTGGAAAATTAGTTTTACTTGGCTTAGGCGGTGCTGGTTCTGCGGTAGCGTTGAGTGCTGCTATGGATTATGGATTGGGTGAAATCTCTGTCTTTAATCGCGCAAATGGTAAATCCTGGTCTCATGCGCAAGAAGTAGTGAAGCTTATTAATGAAAAAACTTCATGTAAAGCAAAATTGTGCGATTTAAATGATAAGGATTTGCTTAAGGCGGAAATGGCGGATGCGCAAATGCTTGGTAATACCACCAACGTTGGTATGGGAAAGCTAGAAGGTCAATCAGTGGTTCCTGATGCTTCGTTTTTCCCTGAAAGTATGGTTGTTCAAGATGCTATCTATAGTCCTGCTAAAACAAAACTGCTTGAATTGGCGGAGGAAGCGGGATGTCGTTACACCAATGGTCTTTCTATGTTGTTCTACCAAGGAGCTCGACAGTTTAAATTATGGACTGGAGTTGATATGCCATTGACAGTGGCAGATCTTGAAATGAATTAGCTATTTATTTCATAGCTTTCTTGATTTTTGCAATTCGCTTTCCGTGGCGTACTATGTTTTGCACATCGAATACTACAGCGCATCCGAATAGTATAAAGGGGATTATTCCTATATGTGCAGTACCTGCTGGTGCAAAAATTAATGCCAGCATAGCGAAGGGAATCAAGAAAATAAGAGACAAATAACGTAGTCGTTTCCAGACGCCTTGCCCGATGGAGATAATGGTATAAAGGAATAGTCCCGTAGCAGGGACGGAGAGAGCAAAAGAAAGTACTAAGAGTATCAGTTTTGCTGAAATAAGCTTTATATCAAGAGACAGATCATTTTGAGCTTCTTTAAGTAAGTCTTCTAAAGATTTCTCTTCTCTGAAGAACATGTTAAATAAGCTGCTGAATGGATCTGCCGCGCCACGATAAACATATGAGCTACTAAATGGATTGACATAGGGATTAAATCCGGCAAAAGGATCTGATTGTTGCGAGTTATTTCTCGTGTTGGTTCTTCTTTTTTCTTCGGAAGCGTTGTTGGTGGAATTAGTGGTGTAGGTGTGTTGCTGGCCGGATGAATCCCATGTGGTCCACACGAAAGATTCCGTGAAAGGCCATCCTGAAAAAGGATTTCCCGAATAACCAGTTTTGTCTGTATTAGAGGGGTTTGTGTTGGGCTTTGAACTACGTTGAGTGAAAGGGTTTTGTCCATAGGCAGCTGCAAAAGGATCATACGAGAAGGGGGCACCATAAGCGGTTCCAGCAGTGGAATATTCGGGATCCCAGGAATGATTTAGTAAAACATCGCGTGCTTCGTTGATAAGTTTGGTTTTTTCTTCTGCTTTAGAACGTGCTTGCTCATCTTGACCAAATTTATCAGGATGGTTTTCAATAATGAGCTTACGATGTGCTTTTTTTATCTCTTCTTCGGTGGCACCTTCTGAGAGGCCTAATGTTTTTAACGCAGTAGATTTCTTCATATAGCAACCAAACTTAAGTACTTGGATATAAATAATGTAGAACTATAGAGTAAATACTTTTTCTATAGTTGTAGTTTACTGAAGATACTAAAAAAAGAGCCGCAAAAGCAGCTCTCAGCATTAAAACCAAATATCTTCTAACTTTAATTTAGGGACGTAATGTACCTGGTGTTCATCACGATAGTAAGTGGTGTCACCGTTTTTTGCATCAATTAAACGTATATCTTCAATGGGACGACCAAGTGCCAGAATGAGGACAGGTTCCAAGTTGTCAGGCATATCAATAATCTTTTTTACTTCGGAGCGTTTAAAAGAAAGAATCATGCATCCGCCAAAGCCTTCTTCGGTTGAGCTAAGCATGATGGTTTGTGCAGCTATGCCGGTATCAAAGCGCCAAAGTTCACCTTTAAAAGTTTCTACGTCAGTTGCCATGACAATGTAACCCGTTGGGCGCTCGCCTTCTTTTGGACCATCCCAGTTTGGTAATGATGCTGCCCAGGAAAGAGCAGGAAACAAAGCAGCGCATTCGTCTTTTCCTGTGATAATGCGATATCGAAGTGGTTGTTTATTACTGGCGCTTGCAGTAAGACGAGCATTGTCTATCCATTGAGTCATGAGTTCTTTGGTAACAGGATAACTTTCTCGAAATCGTCTAAAGCTGCGGGTAGTATGTGATAAGTGTTCAATGAAGCTAGGCATATAACTCCTTTCATCTAATAAAAGGGAATTATACCTGCTTTATGATTATGCGTTTTCCACTTCTTCTTTATCGTTTGAATTGCATGTTGGATTAGGTTTTTTTGAGTGAGAATGGGTGTTGTTTCGAAGATTAAATCGCTCTTTGGCTTTTCGATTAAGTTCAGCTTGTTCTCGTTCGTAATTGAAGTTGCCTGTAGGGGTTTTTTCTATTTTCTTTCTATTTGATTCAGGACGGAATGTTTTGGTAGTTTGGATCAAGATTGCGCCAATAATAAAGGGCATCCAAAATACAATACCGCGATAGACTAAACCAATTGCCATTCCAGCTGTTGCAGATGCTCCGAAAGCGGTAAATGCAACTGTTACAGCTGCTTCTACAACTCCTACGCCCTGTGGAGTGATAGAAATCATGGCAAACAGAGTTGCAACTACATAGCCGCAAACGAGTGATTCTGGAACGCTAACACCAAAAGAAAATCCCACGAGTGCAAAAGCGGAAAGTTCGCAGCAGCTTGCAATAATGGAACAACCAAATGCTTTTGCGGTAGATTTTGGGTTTTTCAAAATAAGCTTCGCTGCGCTTGAAAATGACATTACTGTCTTTTCAACCCAAGGGTTCAGCGGTTTCTTTTTAATTTTTACGAGCACTTTGTTAATAAGTGAAGCAATAGGCGTAAGAATGCGTATGAGCAATTCAGGGTTTTTGTTGCCTAATGCAATGATTCCTATCATGCAACTTACAAGCAGAATAACTATTAAACCTAGGAGTAACCAAACAGGGGATAGACCTACTGTTAAAGCCAAAATGGCAAAGCTAATAATCATAATGGTGGCAAAAGCTGAATCAACAGTAATTTGCATCAGCAGCGCAGCAGATGTTGCTTTGCCTGGTGCAATGCCGCGACGCCTAGCATCGTCAACTACCAAGGTAGTTCCTGCTAAGTTGAGGCTAGGAAATACGGTATTTAAAAAGAAGGTTCCAAAAACAAGCGGCAGCGTGTTTTTGGGATGCATGGTTTCCCCAACTGCTTGAAAGGAATATTTGTAAGCAAAGCTTTGAGAAAAGTACTTACAAAGCTGCGTTAGGATTGCAATGACTAGTGGAATCATGGCACCTTGTGCCATTGTGGTTGCTAATTCATTGAGTTGATCGCCGCGTAGAAACACAAACGCAAGCACAATGATGATTACCAAACCAGCAAAAAGATTTCGGAAGTTGAATTTCACCGTATAAGAAACCTTTCTGCGAAACCATAGATAACTTTTCTAGTATACCAAAATGCCGTGCTTTTCCTTGTCTTATGCTAAGGGGCATTCTGCTTCTTTTCATGTAAATGGCACAAACGGGTTTGTAAGTGGTGCATTTTTGAAGTCATATAAGTTATACGGGGAAATTGAGCGACTACTTTTTAAAGAGGATACTGGTGAATGCAAGTTGTTCTTCAGCCGGTCAACGCATAAGCAGTACTGGAATTTCATTTTACCTGTAGGCGATGTATTCTTGCCGTTTTCCGATGAAACAAAGTTGTAATACAGATTGGCAAATAGCTGCTAAGTAACTAAATAGTGCGGTGATATACTAATGAAGATTTATTTACAAGACGAAATTTAGAAGGAGAGAACATGGCACGCCCGATGACAATGGCCGAGAAAATTCTTGCCGCTCATGCAGGACTCGAAGAAGTAGTTCCTGGCCAGCTAATCGAGTGCGATCTGGATCTTGTTTTATCTAATGACGTTACCGCTCCTATTGCAATTAAAGAATTCAAGAAGGTTGGCGTTGATAAGGTATTCGATCCTACCAAGATTGCACTTGTTCCTGATCATTATGTTCCTAACAAAGACATTCAAAGCGCTGAACAGGCAAAACTTACGCGTGAATTTGCACGTGAACAGGGTATTACCCACTTTTATGAAGTAGGTTGCATGGGTGTTGAACATGCACTTTTGCCTGAGCAGGGTGTTGTTGGTGCGGGCGACCTTATTATTGGTGCAGATAGCCACACGTGCACCTACGGTGCTTTGGGTGCATTTGCAACGGGTGTTGGCTCAACGGATGCTGCTATTGGTTATGCAACAGGCAGGGCATGGTTTAAGGTTCCTGAATCAATTCTGTTTAATGTTGAAGGCGAACTTCAGCCAGGCGTTACAGGTAAAGACATTATCCTTCACATCATTGGCATGATTGGTGTGGATGGTGCTTTGTATCAGGCAATGGAATTCCGTGGGAGCGCTATTGAAAGCTTGAGCATGGATGAGCGCTTGTCCATTTCAAACATGGCGATTGAAGCAGGCGGCAAAGCTGGCTTAATTGCAGTTGATGATGTAACGCGTGCTTATATGGATGGTCGTACTGAACGTCCTTATAAGGAATATCATTCTGATCCAGAAGCGGTATACGCAAAGGTTTACAACATTAATGCTGCTGATATTGTTCCAACGGTAGCTTTCCCTCACCTTCCTTCTAATACTCGTCCTGCAGCAGAAGCTCGTGATATTACTATTGATCAGTCAGTTATTGGTTCTTGCACCAATGGTCGTATTGAAGATATGCGTCAGGCAGCTGCGGTATTAAAGGGTCATAAGGTTAACCCTAATGTTCGTTGCATTATCATTCCTGCAACTCAACAGGTATATCGTCAATGCATCGAAGAAGGATTGATGGAAATCTTCCTGGACGCAAACTGCGCTATTTCTACTCCAACATGTGGTCCTTGCTTGGGTGGCTATATGGGTATTTTGGCAGCAGGCGAACGTTCTATCGCTACGACTAACCGTAATTTTGTAGGCCGTATGGGCGATCCCACGAGCGAAGTTTATCTGTCTTCGCCTGCGGTTGCAGCAGCAAGTGCTGTGCTTGGTCATATTGGTCTTCCTGAAGATTTAGATTAGGAGAAGCACATGCAATTTAAGGGAACTGTTCATCGCTACGGTCGCGATGTTGATACTGATGTAATTATTCCAGCACGTTATCTTACTACCTCAGAGCCTTCTGAGTTGGCAAAGCATTGTATGGAGGACTTGGACAAGGAGTTCGTAAACAAGGTTAAGCAAGGTGACATTATTGTTGCTGATGAAAACTTTGGTTGCGGTTCCTCTCGTGAACATGCACCTATTGCAATTAAGGCATCTGGTATTGATGTAGTAATCGCAAAGAGCTTTGCGCGCATTTTCTATCGCAATTCCATTAATACTGGTCTTGCTATTTTGGAATGCCCTGAAGCGGTAGATGCTATTTCTGATGGTGATACTGTTTCTGTGGATACTGATACTGGTACCATTACCAACGAAACTACTGGTGCAGTATTTACTGCACAGCCTTTTCCTCCCTTCATTGCTGACATTATTGAGCAGGGCGGTTTACTTAATAGAACAAGGCACGTTCTTGGCTTGGACTAGTTTTAGGCAAGTTTTTATCATTAACACCTGCGAGGTGTAATAGTTTTGCAACGAGGCTGTTTGCGAAGAAATGCAGAGATTTGCATAGAATTGTAAAGGCGAAGTTTGCATGATAGAGGTATTTGCACGTAACTAAGCGGTACGAGTATTAATTTGAGGAGAATCTTTATGGCTCAAACATACAAAATTTGTACGTTGCCAGGCGATGGCATTGGTCCAGAAATTATTGCTGAAGGTGTAAAGGTACTTAATGCAATTGGTGAAAAGTACGATACTCAGTTTGAATGCACCGATGCGTTAATTGGTGGTTGTGCTATTGATGAATGCGGTACCGCATTACCCGATGCAACACTTGAAGTTGCTAATGCTTCTGATGCTGTTTTGCTTGCAGCAGTTGGTGGTCCTAAGTGGGATACAACTGATCCTGAAAAGCCACGTCCTGAGCAGGGGCTGTTGGGTATTCGAAAAGCATTGGGTTTATATACCAACCTTCGCCCTGTACAGATTTTTGCTGCACTTTCCGGCGCTTCAACCTTAAAGCCTGAGGTAATTGACGGCGTAGACATGATGATTGTTCGTGAGCTTACCGGTGGCTTGTACTTCGGCAAGCGTGAGCGCTTCTATGATGAAGAGGGCGCAGGCACTAATGGCGCTAAAGGCCAGCGTGCGTATGACACGCTTGAGTATCGTGAATACGAAATTGAACGTATTGCACGTCAAGCATTTGAGGCTGCTCGCAAGCGCCGTGGTAAGGTGACAAGCGTTGATAAAGCAAACGTTTTGGAAACCAGCCGTATGTGGCGTGAAATTGTTCATCGCATTGGTGAACAGGAATATCCTGATGTTGAACTTGAAGATATGCTGGTAGACAATACCGCAATGCAGCTTATTAATCGTCCTGCAGATTTTGACGTAGTTGTTACTGAAAACATGTTTGGCGACATTCTGTCGGACGAAGCTGCTCAGATTACGGGTTCATTAGGTATGCTCGCAAGTGCTTCTTTGGGCGATGGGGTGGCACTGTATGAGCCAAGCCATGGTAGCGCACCAGATATTGCGGGCAAGGGTATTGCAAATCCACTTGCACAGATTCTTTCTGTTGGCATGATGCTTCGATATAGCTTCAATATGGGGGATGCCGCAGACGATATTGAGCGTGCAATTACTGCTGTTCTTGATGAAGGATGGCGCACGGGTGATATTGCTGATGAGGCAACTCCATCAGATAAGGTGGTTGGTACCACCGCAATGGGCGATTTGATTGTTGCTCATCTTTAAAAACTGAAATTCTTGTAAGCCTACCCGCACTTTTCCTTGCATAAAGGAGTGCGGGTGGTTTACGTTATAGGGCACATAGTGAAAAGGTTTGCGTAAGCGTTTAATAAAAGCGCTATGGGCAAATCAAAGAAAGAAACGTTAAGCGAAAGGCTGCGAACTTATGGCTATTCGATCTCCTGAAGGAACTTTCGATCTGCTTTCTCGCGATGCGATGTTTTGGGACTATTTCCGCAACACCGCATTTTCTATTTTTGGACGATATGGCTATCAGCCTATTGAAACACCCATGTTTGAACAAACCGAATTGTTTGTTCGCGGTATTGGCGAAGCAACAGACGTGGTTTCAAAGGAAATGTTCACGGTTATTTCAGGCGGCAATATGACAAAGCTGCTTGAAGGTGGTTCTTTGAAATCAAAAAGCAAGCTATCTCTTCGTCCTGAAGGCACGGCAGGTGTAGTTCGTGCGGTCGTGCAACATGACTTGGTTCCTCAGGGTGGCGCTCCAGCAAAGCTTATGTATGCAGGTCCCATGTTTCGTGCTGAACGTCCTCAGAAGGGACGCTTGCGCCAGTTTAGACAAGTAGGCATTGAATGCCTTGGCGCGGAAGATCCTAGCGTGGATGCTGAAGCAATTATTATGCTGATGCGTTTTTATGAGGCAATTGGCATTCCCGTGGGCGACATGCGCTTGCTTATCAATTCTATGGGCTGTGAAAAATGCCGTCCTGCTTATCGTGAGCTTGTGCGTGACTTTATTCGCGAACATGAAACTGATATGTGTGACGAATGCAATCATCGCGCCGATATTAATCCGTTACGTGCTTTTGATTGCAAAAACCCAACATGCGCAGAAATCATGGAAGGCGCTCCTCGCATTACGGATCATCTTTGTGACGATTGTCGCGAACACTACGAAGCGGTTAAACGCTATTTGTCGGGTGCGGGTATTTCTTTTGTTGAAGATACACGTTTGGTTCGCGGGCTTGACTATTACACGCGTACCGTTTTTGAAGTTCAAGTAGATAATGGTATGGGTGCTCAAAATGCTATTGGCGGCGGTGGTCGCTACGATAAACTGGCCAAAGAAGTTGGCGGTAGAGATGTTCCTGGGCTCGGATTTGCTCTAGGGTATGAGCGCTGCGTGCTTGCGTTAGAAGCAGCGGGAGTGCAATTCCCAGATACTGTTTCGCTTGATTTGTTTGTTGCTTGCGTGGATGATTCGGTGCGTGATCGTGCGTTTGCTTTAGTTCAAGAATGTCGCGATGCGGACATTTCAACTGAAATGGATCATCAGCAGCGTAGCTTGAAAAGTCAGTTTAAGTTAGCAGATAAATTGGGAGCAAAACGTGTTGCAATTTTAGGTCCTGATGAGTTGGCTCAAAATTGCGCAAAGGTTCGCAATATGGAAAATCACGAAGAGCAACTAGTCTCTTTGGATGAAATAACTAGCTTATTGGCATAGTTTTTATAAAAACCGCTTGTTATTTATTCCTGATGCAAGCGGTTTTCGCTATAGTATTACGGTTGGAATACTACAAGGGCTTATGTTCTAAATGGCTGTCGCGTGGTGCCTTTGGAGCTGATGTTCTTGCATGAAAGTAGAGTTGGACGAGGAGAAAGTGAAATCATGACAGATTTCCTTAACGAGTACTGCATGCATTCTCATACGTGCGGTCAGCTGCGTCGTGAAGACGTAGGTACTGAAGTAACTTTGACCGGTTGGGTTTGGCACAACCGCGATCACGGTGGACTTATCTTTATTGACTTGCGTGACCGTGATGGTTATACGCAGTGCGTTGTTGATCCAGATTGCGTAAGCGCGGAAGATTTTTCTGTTGCAGAGCATCTTGGTCGTGAATATGTTATTGAAGTAGCAGGTAAGGTTCGTGCTCGTATGGACGAGGCGGTAAATCCTAATATGGCAACGGGCGAAATTGAAGTGTTGGCAAGCTCCGTTACCGTACTGAATTCTTCTGTAACTCCTCCATTCTCTATTGAAGATGGCATTGAGACTGACGAAACCACTCGTATGAAGTGGCGTTATCTTGATCTTCGTCGTCCTGAAATGTTTGCAAATTTGAAGCTTCGTCACCAGGTTGCACAGGCAATGCGTCAGGCATTGAATGAACGTGGCTTCTTGGAAGTTGAAACTCCAATTCTTGCAAATTCAACCCCTGAAGGTGCACGTGACTACATTGTTCCTTCTCGTCCAAATCCTGGTAAGTTTTATGCGCTTCCTCAAAGCCCTCAGCAGTTTAAGCAGATGCTTATGGTTGGTGGTGTTGAGCGTTACTACCAAATTGCTCGCTGCTTCCGTGACGAAGACTTACGTGCTGACCGTCAGCCTGAATTTACTCAGGTAGACATCGAAATGAGCTTCGTTAAGGGCGAAGACGTTATGGTCATGATGGAAGACGTTATGGCTGAAACCTTAAAGGCGGTTGGTGTAGAGCATACTTTCCCACTGCAGCGTATGCAGTATTCTGAAGCAATGGATCGTTTCGGTTGCGACCGTCCTGATATTCGTTTTGGTATGGAACTGGTTGACTTGACCGATATTGTTAAGGATTGCGGTTTCAAGGTATTTTCTAGCGTTGCTCAGTCTGGCGGCTTGGTTAAGTGCATCAATGCTCGTGGTGCTGGTGACTGGAGCCGTGGTGAAATTGAAAAGCTGGCAGATGTCGCTGCAGCTAACGGCGCAAAGGGTATGGCTTGGATTGCTTTCACAAGTGATGGCAAAGAAAAGAGCCCAATCATCAAGTTCTTCGATGATGAAACCTATGCAAAGATCAAGGAAGCTGCAGATGCTCAGCCTGGTGACTTGCTTCTGTTTGCGGCTGATACCTATGAGGTTGCTAATGCGGTATTGGCAGCACTTCGTTTACATATGGCTGATGCATTGGGTATTGAGCGTAAGGGTCACGCACTTTTATGGGTAGTTAACTTCCCAATGTTCCGCTATGACGAAGAAGAAAAGAAGTATGCTGCAGAGCATCATCCATTCACTCATGTTTTGGAAGAGGACTTGGATAAGATTGAAACTGCTCCACTGGAGTGCGGCAGCTATTCTTATGACTTGGTTATGGATGGCTTTGAAGTTGGCGGCGGCACGATCCGTATCCACAATGCTGAGGAGCAGAAGCGCATCTTGCGTGTGTGCGGCTTGACTGATGAAGAAATTGAAGAAAAGTTTGGTCACCTTATTCATGCTCTTGAATTGGGCGCTCCTCCTCATGGCGGTATTGCTCTTGGCTTGGATCGTTTGGTTATGCTTTTGGCTGGTAAGCAGTCTATCCGTGACGTTATTGCTTTCCCGAAGACCTCTAGCGCATCCGATCCTATGACTGGTGCTCCTAGCCAGGTAACCACGCGTCAGCTCAAGGAAGTTGCTCTGCGTATTCTGTAAACTTTTTACAAATTACAAGCCCACGTTTTGTTTAACATGGCTTAAAACGCTATTGTTAAGCATTGCGTGGGTTTTATTTTGGTTGGAAAGGATGGAACTTCAGTGCAAAAGAAATACTTCTTTTTCGATTACGACGGTACGCTAGCTGTGCCTCGCACCCGTGAAATTCCATCTTCAACTCAAGAAACTCTTAGGCGCCTGCGCGAAAATGGGCATTTTATTGCGCTTGCTACAGGCAGGCTTCAAATTAACGCAGTCGATTTCATTTCTTCTATTGGCATTGATAATTTAGTAGCTGATGGGGGATATTCAGTCACGCTTGCAGGCGATTTAAAATGGATGCATCCATTACCTTTAGAACCAGTGCAAGAATGTTTGCGCATTCTTGATGCTCATCACATTCCTTGGGCGGTGACTACCGCAAATGAGTTAGTTCGTTATTCTCCTCGTGAAGATTTTGCTGAAATAGCTGGCGATTATTATGTGCCAACGAAATATGATCCTACGTTAACGATAGATGGGCTCACAAAGGTGTTCAAGGCTTACATTCCCTGTAAGGCTGAAGATGAGTACAAGGTAGTAGAAACGGGGGCTCTCAAGGGCGTTCCACACGTTCGCTACAATTCGGACACTATTTTTATTGAGCCTATGGATAAACAGCGTGGCATCAAATACATGATGGATTTGCTAGGTGCGCCATTGGAAGATGTTGTCGTATTCGGTGATGGATTTAACGATGTATCTATGTTTATTCCTGAATGGACATCTATTGCAATGGGGAATGCTCGAGAGGTGCTAAAGAAGCGCGCAGACTACATTACCTCAGATTGTGACGATGATGGCATTATGAATGCGTGCCAGCACTTCGGCTGGATTTAGGATGGGCGTTATGGGGTCACTATCAAAAGGATGGCATCATTTTTGTACCATCACGCACCATAAGCTTTTGGTAATGCGCCATTGTTTTCGTGTTGGCTTGTATTGGCAAGGACTTATTCACGACTTGTCCAAGTATTCTTTGACTGAATTTCGTGTAGGGGTTCAGTACTACCAGGGGGATAGAAGCCCTAATACGGCGGAGCGCGCTGATATTGGATATTCAACGGCATGGATGCATCATAAAGGCCGCAATAAACATCACTATGAGTACTGGATTGATATGAAGGCCAATCGTGATGCAACGTTTGAAGGTAAGCCTATTCCTACCCGTTATGTTGTTGAAATGTTTTGCGACCGTGTTGCGGCAAGTAAGGTCTATCAAGGCTCTGCCTACAAGGATGATAGTTCGCTTAACTATTTCAAGTTAGAGCAAAGCTCGAAAGGCGAGATACTGTTTCATCCAGAATCAAAGCAGCTATTAGAAACAATGCTTACTTGGCTTGCAGAAGATGGTGAAAAAATCGCTTTCGCACGTATTAAGCATGATATTGTATGTGTTCGTTATACCACGCCTTCTACAAGAAAGTTCTAATTTGATTTGGTTTAGAAAGACAAAAAAGTTTCTATTCGGGTCTGTATACTTGTAAGTTATATTGTGGGTTACAACTAAAAATATGGGTATAGGTTTGGAACTATAAAAGGTGCTCTCCAATATTCTTTGGAGAGCACCTTTTAGTTTGCATTCCTATTAACCCTAACTTATTCCCAGCTTGGACTATTTTTTGGCTTAGGTTGGCGAACGTTAATACGCTGACCTTCTAAAGTGACACGTGAATTAGCTGGAACTGATTCAGTAACAAATGCACTGCCAGCAATTACGGTACCTTTGCCAATAACGGTTTCTCCGCCCAAAACGCTTGCATTGGAATAGATCGTTACATCGTCCTCGATAGTAGGGTGACGTTTTACGCCAGCGAGTTTTTGACCAGCGCGAGTAGAAAGAGCGCCAAGTGTAACACCCTGATAGATCTTTACGTGATTACCAATAGTAGTGGTTTCACCAATTACTACACCGGTTGCGTGGTCGATGAAAAAATATTCGCCAATTGTAGCGCCAGCGTTAATGTCAACACCAGTGCCGCTGTGGGCATATTCAGTCATGATTCGAGGAATCAGTGGTACTTGTTGTAGATACAGTTCATGGGCAATACGGTAAACGAAAATAGCAAAGAATCCAGGATAGGAGAAAATGATTTCTTCTTTGCTTTGTGCTGCAGGATCGCCATCAAAAGCTGCTTGCACGTCAGTTAAAAGTACCCGCTGGATCTCGGGTAGTTTATTAAAGAAGTTTTTGCAGATTTCATCTACGCGTATATCAACTTCATCTTCACATGCAGTGCATTTTTCTGGATCTTCGTTGTCGCGTGCGCAACGGAATGCAAGTGCTTCATAGAGTTGTTTGCGAAGGGCATCCTCAATGCGAATAAGAGTTTCGCCAATGAAGTATTCAGGGTTTGTGCCTGTAGGGGTTTCGTCACCAAAATAGCGAGGAAACATAACACGACGAATATCTTTAATAATGCCGATAATTGCTTTTTTATTGGGGAAATGTTTATCGGGATCAGTGAAGAATATCTCAGGTGTTGTATAGTTTTTAGCTATAGACGCAACGATGCTTTCCATGTTATTCATAAGTGTCTCTTTCGTATGGTGACGAGTAACTTTCTTTTTCTAAAGCGAAGTAACAATTTTAACTTGCATAAAAATAACTTTAGTTAATAAAGCTAGTTTACAGTAAACTAGCTTTTGCTTTAGTGACTAATATGTCAACTAGGCAATTAATTAGTAAGCTGTTTTTATACTCGCTTTACTAAAAGTTAAGCATTTACATATCTTACTAGTTATATACCGTCTTAAACGCTGAAACCATCCTATTGCTCACTTCTTGCAATTGCTTATAAGTAGTATCTTGCTTTTGTCCAAAGAAATTAATAAAACCATCATATGCTAGCTGGAAGGAATATCTAATTGTCCTAATTGGCTTGGAAAAAGCAAACTTGCTCTTTTTGCTTTTACGCCATGCTAGTAAAATCTAAAAATAATTATTACGTTTGGATGGTTGAAGAGGTGATCATTCGCGTGATTAGGATAATGGTCGATTCGGGATCTGAGTATTTACCTAAGGATGCGCAAACAAAAGGTATTGAGGTTTTACCTATTGTTACCAATGTAGATGGAATAGATTATCGCGATGGTGTAGATCTAGGGCGCGATGAATTTTATGAGCTACTAGAAGAGACAGGCTTATTTCCGACCACATCACAAATTCCACCCTTCGTTTTTGCTGAAAAATTTAAAGCTGCTCGCGATATGGGTGATGAGGTTATTGCCATTATTTTATCTTCGGAATTGAGCGGTACATATCAGAATGCATGCACCGCTCAGGCGATGGTGGGCAGTGAGGGCATTTATGTAATTGATTCACGTACAGCAACGTACCCTATTAGCATTATGGCTGATTATGCTTGTCGATTACGTGATGAAGGCTGGGGGGCTCAGCAAATCGTTGAAGTCATAGAAGCTTTTAAAGGTTCGGCAAAAGTACTAGCAATGGTGGATACCCTTGAGTATTTGCAGCGTGGTGGAAGGATTCCAAAGGCTGCCGCAAAAATTGGTGAGGCAGCAAAACTAAAACCTGTTATTTCTGTTACTGAAAAGGGCGACTTGGAAATGATTGCAGCGTGCCTTGGTCGCAAAAGAGCTTTCGATGCCATTATGAAGCGTTTATCCACGGTAGAAATTGATACACGTTTTCCTGTGTATGTTATTTTTTCATATGGAACTAAAAACAGTGAGAAGCTTCAGTCTCGCTTAGAAAAAGCAGGCGTTTCTGTTACTGAACAGCGACAGATTGGCTATGTTATAGGTACCCACATTGGCCCTAATGCTTGTGGTGTGGTGTACGTTGAAAAGAAGCCAGAGCGTAGAGGATTTAAAGCGTTTTTTAAGAAATGAGATCAACCTTTCTGTAAAAACGCGCGAAGTATATACTTAAATATTAAAAAGAGTCCTGAAGTTTTCAAAATTGGACTATTTAGGGCTCTTTTTTTGCGATTCTCAGTAATGATAGCGAAGTTCATAAATACTTCGTGCGTTTTTGCAGAGGAGTAGTGTAAAAATCAGCTTATTACTGCAGAAAAATCCATGAAGATGCAATTTGCCACTCTTTAAAAAAGGAAAACGATAATAGAAGAACCTTTCAAGATTCGTTTCGGAATGATTTCGGGTTCTTACTAGTTATAGAGAATATTCTTTGTTGTGTTTTCTGTAGGGTAGTGCGGTTATTGGATGAATTACCACCTAATGGTCCTTTTCCTAGAAACCATCGAGAAACAGTGCGTTTTTATTGTTTAAACGCACTGTCTGAACAGTGGCTTCATTTTGAACGGAGCTTCTTATTTGGAAGCTACTGTTGGGATTGGGGTTTCATCCACCTCGTCTAAGTGGTCATCGTAGACGTAATATTTAGTTTCTTTAGCAATCATACTCGACAGTAGTAAAACCATTATGATATTCGGAATTGCCATAAGGGCATTACCAATGTCTGAAATTGTCCAAACAATATCGCCAACACCAATTGCACCCAGGAAAGCAACAATGACATAAATTACCTGGTAAGGCTTTATTGCACGCTTGCCAAACAAGTATGTGATACAGCGGCTACCGTAGTAGGACCAACCCAAAATAGTTGAATATGAAAAACTGATCATACCTAATACGAGAAGCGGGGTGCCAATGTAAGGGATTTGTGCAAAAGCAACACTTGCCAATTGAGCACCCGTGAAAATGGAGGGATTTTCAAGAATTTGTGCTTGAATGCCAGGGAATGCAAGCATAGTGGAAACTAATACAACACCAGTTAAAGCACAAATGACAACGGTAGACCAGAAGGTGCCAGTCATACCGATAAGCGCCTGCTCGGCTGGGTTTGGGGTTTTAGCTGCTGCAGCAACAATTGGTGCGGAGCCTAAGCCAGATTCGTTGGAGAACAAACCGCGAGCGCAACCAAATTGTAAGGCGATCATAATACCAGATCCAACTGCACCACCGAATGCTGCTTTTGCGGTAAAGGCGCATTCAAAAATAAGTACTACTGCATCCCATAGGTATGCCCAGTTAAAGACTAAAATAACTAAACAGCCTGCAGCATAACCAATCGCCATAATAGGAACAAGCTTTTCGCATACATTAGAAATAATCTGAACACCGCCAAAAATAACGATGGCAACGCAGAATGCAATGATCAAACCAATAATCCAAGGTTCAATATTAATGCCGGACGAAGTAAGAATGCCGGTCATTGCAGATGCTTGCACTGCTGAACCGGTGCCGATAGCGGCAATAGCAGCAAAAAAAGCAAAGGCAACGGCACCAAGTTTTGCATACCATGGCACTTTACCATTTTTGGTAAAGCCACGTTGCCAAGCATACATTGCGCCACCAAGCATATTGCCGTTGTGGTCTTTAACGCGATATTTAATAGAAACGAAAATCTCGGAGTACTTGGTAGCAATGCCAAAAATACCAGTGAGCCACATCCAGAATACTGCGCCTGGTCCGCCTGCAAGGATTGCGGTTGCAACACCTACAATTGATCCAGTACCAATTGTTGCTGCGAGAGCAGTTGCAAGTGCGCCAAAAGCAGTAATGTCGCCTTCATTACCTTCTTTTTTGCTAAGCGACATCTTAATAGCTTGAGGTAAACGTTTCTGAATAAAACCGGTACGGAAAGTAAGGAAAATATGGGAGCCAAGCAATAACACAATCATTGCAGGACCCCATACAAAGGCATCAATTTGATTTAAGATTTCGACCATAAAATGTCTTCCGGTTGTAAAAGACGTAAAGACTAGGTGTCTCATTAGCGCGACAGGGCATTAATGTGTTTCAAACTAGACAGGCATCTAAAACTATGATGCGCAAAACTAAAAGTATTACGCCAAAACAATGCCTAAACTCTAGTGTTTTAGACTGGGTGAACGTTTACTTATTGAAATATCTAAGTAATAGTCAAGTTTATCTAAGCGTCTTTTGATGGACAGATACTAAGCAGATATTAGCTGCTTAAAAAAGAAAACGGACAAGAGCAAACTCGTCCGTTTTCTAAGTAAAAATTATTACTTCAGACCTTCGATGTACTCTACAAGATCCCCAACGGTTTCAAGACCTTCAGGCTCACCGAATTCAACATCGCATTCATCTTCGAGGTCGCAAATAAGCTCGACCATATCAAGTGAATCAATGCCTAAAGAATCAAAAGTTGCATTTTCTGTTACTTTTTCAGGTTCAATGTCCAAGTTGTCGTTTAACAATTTGGTGATAATTTCTAGGGTGCCCATGAAACTATCCTTTCGTGGTTCAACTCAATAATTTTAAGATAAAAGACGGTGTTATGTTAAACCTTTTACCGCTTTCGCATATAAGCTCTTTTAACAAATTAAAGAAACTTGTACGATAAAAAGCATGTGAATGGCGGAGACGTATGCGAATCGAACACACCCGAGACGTTCTGCGCGCCTCACAACGGCTTTGAAGGCCGCGGAGCCCACCAGGACTCATCCGTCTCCGTTTACATGCATCGTTTATCTTAGCTGATACGCAAAGAAAATTAAATGATTTACTTTTATTGTTCACCTTTGTTTTTTGCTAGTGTACGCATATCTTGCTGGCGAATAGTTAATTTTTGAGCATCAAAATATTCCAACAAAGGTATAGCGTATTTACGGCTTGTCCCCATGGCTTCTTTTAATTGTGTGGCGGTTCCAGAACCGTGTTCTTCAAGATAAGCTTTCGTGTTTGTCCAGAAAGAGTCTAAGGTTTGTTGGGTAAAACAGAGCGTTTTAGAAATGCGTTTTACTTTTCCTAATTTTTCTAAAGTTAGAATAGCTTGTGAACCCTTGGTTGCATCGAGACCAGATTCCGCTATGAGCACATCAATAGTGGGTGGCGTTTTGTCGTAGGAAGAAAGAATACTCTCAATAGTTTGAGCGGCTTTAGCTTCTAAACTTCGTGCGCCTGCGCTTGCTTGAGGATGACTTACCTTTCCGTCTTGGAGTATAAGTTTGTTATGCACGAGTGCTTCTTTAAGCAACGCTTCAAAACAAGCGTGTTCAATGTGATACGGAAATTGCTGTTCCAGGGCTCCTTTAGATATGCCCAATTCGCTTGGGTTATTTGCGTGAAATTCGAGAAGAATATTTTCTAGGGTTGCTACTAATTTTTGAATGATGGGTTTACGAGCAAAATAGAATTTACCTGAATTCTTCAAGACAAGATAAAGGGGCTTACCTTTCCCTGTCGTTTGATGAGTAAGAGTATCTCTTATTTTCTTTTGCGAATATCCCGTGATATGTTCTATTTCTTGCAGGCTAACAGGAACTGTACTGGAATCAATAATTGCAGCACATATATGTTCTTCATCATTTTTTACTAGTGCGTCAAGTAAATCGTTGTCATTTTTTGTCAGTATCGTACGCCTGCGAGGGTGGGGGTTAAGCACTTTGCCCCCACCGATGACGCGGGCAGGTGAAAGAAGGCGAACAACAAAGTGATCGGATCTAGAAAGGGGTAAAGGGGTGTCGAGACGTATTTGGACAAACGTCGTTTCGCCTGGATCAAGTGATTCGTTATTGTTCATGAGAAGCAGTCTGCCAATAACTTCGCGCGTGCCATGTGATATACGTATATGCGTGCCACTTTTTAGGGGCTTTTTTGCGGATAGGATAGGGTCATAGGTAAATTGTGCATCAAATCTATCACTTGCTTGTAAGGTGCCAGGAGTGACGAGAAAATCGCCAGGATGAAGTTCTTTTTTATCCAGGCCCGTTAAATTAAGTGCGGTACGTGTTCCGGGGGTGCTGAGTTCAACATTGTGTCCATGGATCTGAACTCCGCGAACTCTAACTATCTGCTTTTCGGGCAGGAGTTCGAGTTCGTCATTTTCATGAACCGTACCTTGCCAGAGTGTTCCTGTAATGACGGTTCCTGCTCCCTTAATAGTAAACACTCTATCTATAGGCATTCTAACATTTGCAGATGAAGTGTCTTGTTCTGTGGATTGTGCATAGTCAGCGAGGGCTTTTTTTAGTTCTTCTAGCCCCGTGTTGTTGAGTGCGGATATTGGGATAATGGGAGCATTTTTATAGATAGTGGAGTTGAGCTCATTTCTAATTTCTTCTTGGACGAGTTTTTGCCAGTCAGCATCTACGATATCGCATTTTGTAAGAGCTACAACACAGGCTGGAATGTCTAGTAGCTGTAACACCGCCAAATGCTCTCGTGTCTGAGGCATAACTCCGTCATCGCAAGCTATACAAACTAAGGCGACATCAATTCCGCTGGCACCTGCTATCATCTGACGAATGAACTTTTCATGACCTGGTACATCAACTATTCCCGCCATGATGCCGCCCGGTAAATCAAGCTCTGCAAACCCTAATTCTATAGTTATTCCTCGCTGCTTTTCTTCTTTTAATCTATCTGGATCGCTTCCGGTAAGAGCTTTAACTAAGGTAGATTTTCCATGATCAATATGACCAGCTGTTCCAATGATAAAGCGTCGTTTTGGTAATAAAGTATGACGAGATTCAGTATCCGAATTGCTTGTGTTAGTTATTTCTGTTGAATTGTTCATTGTTGTCCTTTTGACTGTGCAGTGTCTTATTTAGTAATGGTTTTTACGTATGAACAAAACGCTTTGACTATTTCTTCAAGTTCAGTGTCATGAAGAAGAGTACGGGTATCAAAAATAAGCTTTTGATGATTGATTCTTCCTATGATTGGAATCGGATGCTTTTGAATAAGGTATTGCATACAATTCTGTGCGTCCGCATCATGGTTTTCTTTCGTTTCCTTTTCTATCTGAATTGAACCATGGTTATTTTCTTTAGGATTATTTTCTGTGTCTATGTTGGCTGTTTTTGAGGAAGACGAAAAACTTACTTCAACTCCATAGGAGGGAATATCAAACATAGGTAGTGATCCACCACCAGCGCGAGCTGTTTCTCTAGTTACCTGGAATGTTGCAACCTTCGAAGCGGAGCTGTTTTCAAGCATTGATTTTAGGCGTTGAGCTCTATCCTTAATTTCTTCAGGATTCGTGCAGAGCATATTTAGAGTAGGAATAGAAGCTATAGCCTTCTTTGGGTCAAGATAAAGCCTTAAAGTAGTTTCGAGAGCTGCAATAGTCATTTTGTCAAGACGAAGAGCGCGAGCTAGAGGGTTTTTCTTTAATCTATCGATAAGAAGTTTTTTTCCAATAATAATGCCAGCTTGGGGTCCACCTAACAGTTTGTCACCAGAAAAAGATATCAGGTCGCATCCTTGTGCGAACGCTTCTGCCACGGTGGGTTCTTCTTCGTATGTGATCCATTTGGGTCGGATAAACAAACCAGATCCAAGGTCTTCGTATACCATCAAGGGTAGAGCTTCTTGTTTGTTCGACGAGTTGAGCGCATGCTGTGTTTCTTGAGGATTTATCTGTTTTAAAGTGTCATGTTTCTTGGCTCGTTGTTTGTTTATTTTGTCAGCTAGCTTTTTGAGGTCTTTTGCTTCTACTGTTTCGGTGAACCCGATAAGGCGATAGTTAGAAGTATGTACCTTGAGCAGCATTGCGGTTTCATCGGTAATAGCACGCGCGTAATCTTCCAAATGAGTTTTATTGGTTGTGCCTACTTCAATCATATGGGCGTGGGAGAAGTTCATGATGTCGGGAATTCTGAATGATCCACCGATTTCGATAAGTTCTCCGCGCGAAATAATGGCTTGCTTGTCGTGAGCGAATTCATGCAGAACCATCATTACGGCAGCTGCATTGTTGTTGACTGCGATGGCTGCCTCGGCACCTGTGAGGGCACAGATGAGTTCTTCGTAGTGGTCGTGTCTGCTACCGCGCTCCATTGTTTGAGTATCGTATTCCAAGGTTGAGTAACCTTTTGCGACGTCAATGACTGATTGTATTGCTTCATCTGGTAGTGCACTACGTCCAAGATTTGTGTGGATGATAATGCCTGTTGCATTGATTGCTCTGCGTAGGGAAGGACGGGCCTGAAGTTCTAGCTGGTCTATTGTAGTAGCGAGAATCGATTCGGAAGAGGTGTGATCAATTTGGTGGTTCAAAATTGCTTTCCGATAATGGTCGATAACCTTTCGTATTACATCTGTTTTGATTGCATGTGGAAGGTCTTGCACGCTTTGCGGGAGTGAGGTGTTGTTTTGTAATGTTTGAAGAATCTCTTCTACCGAGGGAAGAGATCTGAGGGCATTCTGGAAGGAGCGTTCTGTCATAGATTAGCCTTTCTCAACTGCATGAATTGATAAGCGCTTTCATTATCGAGATATTCTATTAAGTGGGTTCTTTGAGGTTATTCCATGCATTTGGCATTATAGTTTCATGAGATTAATTCTCAGGAGTGATGCCGCTGAACGGTAAATTCGTTACCCTGACATGGAGTAGTCTCCTTTTTTGAGAATAATTTTGAATATAATTCCTGTCGAATTGTGCATGGGTATTATTCTGCGTTCTCCCATGGACAAAAAATAACGACCCTGAGGGGGTCTGGAACAAAGAATCTCTGCGCCCTTGTTCCTTTTCTGCACTGTTGCGATTTCGCGCGTGTTTTCACGTGCTCGCTTTTACTGTCGGAAAACGTCTATGGGCGTGTGGTAGCTATTGTCTTGCTTTTATAGCATATCTGAATGCTACACGCTCCGTTAGGAGTATGTATGGGTTCTCTAGCGAAAGAACGTATTGTCTTGGTCATTTGTGGTGCTGTTGCCGCTGTTGTGGCTATTATGCTGGCTTCGAACGGCAATCCGGGGAATATGGCCATCTGTATCGCCTGCTTCATCAGAGATTCTGCAGGTGCTATGAAGCTTCAGACTAATGAAACCGTGCAATATCTGAGACCCGAGATTATCGGTATAGTTGTGGGAGCTTGCGTTGCAGCTGTTGCAACCAGGGAATTCAAGGCATCTGCGGGATCTTCGCCATTTACTCGTTTTATATTGGGATTCATAATGATGATCGGCTGTCTTATTTTTCTTGGTTGCCCTTTACGTATGGTTCTTCGTATGGCTGGCGGCGATCTCAATGCATGGGTCGCGCTTATTGGCTTTGCTGCAGGTATCTTTACTGGTGTTCTTTTCTTGAAGAAGGGCTTTTCGCTTGGTCGCAGCACCGAGGTCAGAAAAGGCGAAGGCTTTATTCTTCCTATCGTGATGGTCGGTCTTTTTGTACTGAGTGTCACCACGACGGTCTTTGCTGTTTCTCAGAGCGGACCGGGCAGCATGCATGCCCCTGTTATTCTCTCCATCATCGGTGGATTAGCATTCGGCATTCTGGCTCAGCGCTCCCGTCTTTGTTTTGCTGGCGGTTTGCGAGATGTCTTTCTTGTTCGCGATGGTTGGGGATTGGTTGTTATTGGGATTCTGTTCGCGGGCGTTCTGATCTTCAACTTGGTAAATGGGTCTTTTCATCTGAGTTTTACTGATCAGCCCATTGCTCACACTGAGGCATTGTGGAACATCCTCGGTATGTATGTTGTCGGTTTCAGCGCAACGCTTCTCGGTGGTTGTCCGCTTCGCCAGCTGGTCCTTGCCGGTTCCGGTTCCGGTGACTCCGCCGTGACGTTTGTTGGTCTTTTGGTAGGAGCGGCATTTGCTCATAACTTCGGCTTGGCTTCCAGTGCAAATGGAACTACCGAAGCGGGTCAGATCGCAACTTTGGTCTGCATCGTAGTGCTGTTCATTATTGCGCTGGTAAATCTGAAACGTTCAAATGCTTAAGGGAAAGGCGATCAGATGATTGAAATAGATGCAAAAGGACTTTTCTGCCCAGAGCCGTTGATGATGACTCAGGAGGCGATCAAGAAAAATCCAGGGGAAACCGTTGTGGTGCAGGTCGATAGCGCTTCTCCGCGAGATAACATCTTGCGCTTGGCGCATCGCAAGAAGCTCACGGCAACAGTGGAAGAGACCGATGGTGTGTTCACGATAACCATCGGAGCATAAGGCTCGTTTTGATCGATCATTTGCTTTACGGATCGGATCCGTGTCCATTTTGCTCAGACAGGCAGGTGGTTGATCAGCGTGTTCGAGACCGGTAAAGGCGAACTATGGTAATCGTTTCATTTCATACGACAGCAGAGGCCTTTGCCTTCGAGAAGGCCTGCCGATCGAATTCGATAGAGGGTCGATTGACGACTGTTCCTCGTGCGATCTCGGCAGGTTGCGGGCTTGCGTGGCGTGCGCCTATTTCATCGTGTGCCACGATCGAAGCATTCATTAAAGAGATGGATCTTGAATATGAGGGAATATACGAGATCTAACTGATAAAAGCAAGGCGATCGAAGGATGCGAGCTCTTTGAAGCGGAGCTCTTCTTCGTCGTGATAAACAATGATGAAGGAGCGAATATGACTGACTATCGACAGATGTGGAGCGATCTTGGCATGGATCTTGAGAACCATGATAACCTTTGCGCAGTATTGCCGATGGCATATGGCGACATCTACTTAAGCCAAAAGAACCGTCCTGAGAACATGGGCTTCTATGATTTTGTCGTATCTGAAATACATGGTGTGCGTCCTGCTGAGCTCATCGAACTACAGAAGGCGGGAGGAAAAGTATTCGGCACTTTTTGTGTGTATGTTCCTGATGAAATCGTTGTTGCTTGCGGTGGTGCAGTGACTGGTCTATGTGGTGGTTCTCAGTTCTGGGTTCCCGATGGTGAGAAAGTGCTGCCAAGTGATATGTGCCCGCTTATCAAGGCGTCTCTAGGTGCTCACTTTGGTAAGACCTGTCCTTATTTCAGCGTAGCCGACATCTATGTGGGTGAGACCACCTGCGATGGTAAGAAGAAAGCGTATGAGATCCTCGGTGCGGATAAAGAGACCTATGTCATGGATGTGCCTCAGATGAAGCGTCCCAAGGACATTGTTAAATGGGCGGATGAGATCGCCGATTTCGCCCGTAAGGTCGAAGAGGTAACGGGCAAGGAGCTCACTGCTGAGAATCTTGCAGAATCCATCAAGATCCACAACAACAAGCGCCGTGCTCTTGCTCGCGTCTATGAAACTCGCAAGGCTGATCCGGTTCCTATCAGCGGAAAGGACGCTCTTCTGATGACTCAGATCGCGTTTTTCGATGATCCTGTTCGTTGTGCTGAGATGGCGAACAAACTGGCAGAGGAGCTAGAAGATCGCGTCAAGGCAGGGGTAGGCGTGTTCCCAGCTGGAACCAAGCGCATTCTCCTTACGGGAACGCCTCTTGCTGTTCCTAATTGGAAGCTTCATCATGTGGTCGAGACCAGCGGTGCTGTTGTGGTCTGCGAGGAAATGTGCACAGGTACGCGTTATTTCGAGAACCTCGTCGACGAGACTCAGACCACCCTCGAAGGTCAGTTCCGGGTCCTTTCCGAGCGCTATATGAAGAACAATTGCGCATGCTTTACTCCGAATGAAGGTCGTATAGACGATATTCTTCGTTTAGCACGTGAATATAAGGTCGATGGTGTTATCGACACGAACCTCAAGTTCTGCACGCTCTACGATGTGGAGAAATCTGCTGTTGCCAAGGCACTTGAGGAAGAGGGGATTCCTGTGCTTTCTCTTGAGACCGATTACACGGATAACGATATTGAGCAACTGCGCACGCGTGTAGGCGCCTTTGTGGAAATGCTTGGAGAGTAAGGTCACCTATGTATGCAGCTGGCGTTGATATTGGATCCACTGCGGCGAAGGCGGCAGTGCTCGATAGGGATGGCAATATTCTGTTTACTCACGTAGAACCGACAGGTTTCAGCAGCGTTGATGCGGCGAACCGCATCGAACAGTGGCTTGAATCCGTTGGGGCAAAGGCAGAAGATCGCGCGGTCGTAGCAACGGGCTATGGCCGCGTGGCGGTCCCCTTTGCTGACAAGGTCGTCACTGAGATCACCTGTCATGGCAAGGGGGCCGTTCATCTGTTCGGCCCCAGTGGTACGGTCGTCGATGTTGGTGGACAGGACACGAAGATAATCAAGATCGATCAGGGTATGGTCAAGAAGTTCGTTATGAATGACAAGTGCTCAGCAGGTACGGGTCGTTTCCTTGAGGTGATGACAGATCGTCTTGCTGTAAGTCAGGAAGAACTTGCGGCAATGGCCCGAACTGGCACGCCTGCACCTATTTCTAATATGTGTACCGTGTTCGCCGAATCTGAAGTGATCTCCCTTGTTGGACGTGGTGAACCACGCGAGAACATTGCAAGTGGCGTGATCGAATCGGTTGTTGCTCGTGTCGCGACGCTTGCGTCTCAGATGAGAGGGACCGATTATTTTCTGACAGGCGGGTTATGCAGTAATGAATACTTCGTCGAAAGACTCGGCGCTCATCTTGGAGCACCGGTAAAAACGGTTGAGCAGGCACGCTATGCAGGCGCAATAGGTGCAGCGCTCTGCGCTCTTGATGTATTGAGCAAACGATAATCCTACGTTTCCTGCGTTCTGCCGGAGACGTCGTTTTATGAAAGAAGGAACCATGGAAGAGATTCGTTTACCTCGAAACTTCGATGAATTCGCCGAGGCGCGCAAGGCCTCATTTATGAAGGTTAAGGAATACAAGGAGCAAGGTGGTCGGCTTGTCGGCTATTTGTGCTCGTATACTCCTCTTGAGGTCATTGATGCTGCAGGTGCTTCTAGTGTGGCGCTCTGCGGGACAAGCGATGAGACGGTTCCTGCTGCAGAAAGCGTTCTTCCGGCAAATTTATGTCCTCTGATTAAATCCACGTATGGCTTCGCCTTAACCGACAAATGCCCCTTCACGTATTTTTCCGACATGATCGTGGGAGAAACCACATGCGATGGCAAGAAAAAGATGTATGAGCTGCTTAATGATATCAAGCAGACCTATGTTCTCCATTTGCCCCAGGGTCAAGATCGCCCTTATGCGGCCGAAGCGTGGTATCAGGAAATCAAACTGTTCAAAGAGCATCTGGAGCAGTTCTATGGAATAACTATTACTGATGATGATCTGCGTAATGCGGTTCGTCGTCGAAATCGTCTTCGCAAAGCGCTGATCGAACTATACGAGCTCCAGTCTCTGACGCCGCCTGCGATGAGCGGTGTTGAATTGATGAGCGCCATCATGGCCGGGACCTTTTCCTTCAATGTCGATGATTACTCTACTCAGATCGAAGCGCTGGTGGCGAAGCACCGTGCGGAATATAAAGACTCTGCTTCAAAGACCAGCGATGCTAAGCGAATTCTCATTACAGGCTGTCCGTTTTCGGGTGTGCTGAACAAGATAGGCAAGACCATTGAAGACAATGGTGGTGTGATCGTCTGCTCTGATGATTGCTCGGGTGAACGAACGAATCGCATGCTCATCGATCCTGATGCTCCTGATATTCTTCGGGCCATTTCCGATAGGTATCTTGCGATCCATTGCTCGGTGATGACCCCTAATGATGGAAGAATGGATAATGCTCTCGAGATGGCGAAGAAATATAAGGTCGATGGTGTCATAGAGAACATCTTGACCGCATGCCATACCTTCAATGTCGAAAGTACGAAAATGGCTCATACTATGGAACAGGCAGGCATTCCCTACATGAAGCTTGAAACAGACTATTCCATGGGTGATCTAGGACAGGTCGAAACGCGCATTGCCGCGTTCATCGAAACACTTTCCTAAAGCATCAGCGGGAGGATGATTGCGTGATCTATCTTGATAATGCTGCAACGACCATGCGCAAACCCGATCAGGTCGTGCAGGCGGTGACCGATTCTCTTACTTCGTTCGGCGGAGTCGGACGCGGTGTTCATAAGGCTTCTCTTGAAGCCGGTATGGCGGTCTATGACGCACGTTATGCTATCGCCCATTTACTGAATGCCCCTTCGGCATCGCGCGTTTCATTCACTCCTAATGTGACCGTTGCGCTCAATATTGCCATCAATGGCTTATTGAAGGATGGTCGAACAGCGCTGACCACGGCAGCGTCGCATAATTCGGTCCTTCGTCCGTTGTTCCGTGCTCGTGATGAGCGCGGCTGCGAGGTTCGTATTGTTCCGATCGAGCCCAATGGCGCTCTCGATATGGATGCCTATGAGAACGCACTCGAGGGAGTCGATGTGGTCGTTGTTACCCATGCATCGAACCTGACAGGTGATGTTTACGATATCGCCCGCATGTCCGCCTTGGCACATGATGCTGGCGCCGTATTCGTCCTTGATGCAGCTCAGAGCGCAGGGACCATGCCCGTTGATATGGCGGCGCTCGGAGTAGATGTTTTGTGCTTTACGGGACATAAGGGGCTTTTTGGTCCGCAGGGGACCGGGGGATTGTGCTTGGCGGAAGGCGTGGAGATCGAACCCCTTTTTGAAGGCGGTTCAGGTACCCATTCATTTGATGAGCGTCATCCCCGCTTCATGCCGGAGGCGCTTGAGGCGGGTACCATCAATGCCCATGGTCTTGCGGGACTTGCTGCTGGTGTGGCCTGGATCGAAGAGCGCACACCGGAGGCCATCCATACATATACGAGCGGATTGGTCGAGCGGTTCTTGTATGCGATCGCGGATATACCAGATTGCCGCGTGTATGGCGGGGGAAGTATCGATCGCTGTGCCATCGTCGCTCTCAATCTAGGCGATCGAGATTCGGCTCTGGTTGCCGATGCTCTTGCGCAGGAGGCGGATATTTGCACGAGGGCAGGCGCTCATTGCGCTCCACTCATGCATAAGGCATTGGGAACCGAAGGGCAGGGAGCGGTGCGCTTCAGCTTTTCGGCGTTTACCACGCAGGAGGAAATAGATAAAGCGGCAGTTGCTCTCCATGTAATAGCGGGATGCGATTAAGAAAGCGTGAAGATCCGTGGCGGTGGCATATTACATACTTGTCAGGAACCATTCTGAGGGATTCGAATTGCGCTCGCGCCTTCTTAAGGAAAGCATTGATGTGCGCATCGCACCTGCTCCGCATGGGGTCCAGGCGTGTTGTGGTATGTCGCTGGTGCTTACTGATGAGCAGGAAACGGAGCGTGCTCGCCTGTTCATTGAGGAGCATAATCTGCTCATTGAGGGTATAGTGAAGGTCGAAAACGCTTTTGACCCCGATCGTGGACGCTTTTGCTGAGATCGTAGAGTCGATCACGACCAGAGGTTGATTGGCTTCATGTCGAAGAAAGGAAGATGGATATATGGAAACCCTGGATGCTTTTGGATTGCAATGTCCTAAGCCACTCATGATGGCGAAGGCTCGTCTTGATGAGGGTGCGGAAGAGATCGCCGTCAAGGTGGACAATGAGACTGCTGTCAAGAACCTGAGTCGTTTAGCAGAACGTACGGGTCGAACCTATATGGTAGATGCGATCGATGGTGGCTGGCTCGTTTCCTTTGGCAAGGTCCAGGAAGGAGCTGCTTCTGTCGCTCAGTCTGATACCGTGCCTACATCCAGCTGCTCTTCTTCCGGTTGCGGATATGCGGTGTTCGTAGGAAAGGATTTCGTGGGCGATGGCAGCATCGAGCTGGGTCAGAGCCTCATGAAAATGGCTCTGTATACGCTGGCAGAATCGGGCGATGCTCCCGTTTCGCTTCTGTTCATGAATTCCGGCGTGAAACTGGTCGCACCTGGTGAAGAGCAGGTGGTAGAGAGCGTCAAAAAGCTCATTGAACAGGGTACCGAAGTGCTCGTCTGCGGTACGTGCTTGGATTATTATGGCCTCAAGGAGCAGCTATCAGTCGGAGAGGTTTCCAATATGTACGATATCCTCGGACGTATGCGCGAGGCCGCCAAGGTTATTACCCTGTAGGATCTGAATGGACGATATCATGTCTGACGATGCAGTAAATCGCTACGTCATTGCCTTTGAGTCAACTCATGCGGCAATGGCATCCGAGCGTGCTCTTCTCGGTATAGGGGCCGTGATGCTTCCTACGCCTAGGGCCATTAGTGCAGGGTGCGGAATGGCCTTGAAGTTCGAGGCAGGCGACGCTGATGAAGCGCGCGAAAAAGCATCCCTTGCCAAAGAAGCACATGGTCTTGCCACGCTCTATGCGCAGATTGATGATGATTTCTACGCTGAACTAGAGAAGCTCTAAGTACTCAGATCAGGCATCAGCGAATCGTATGGTGCCTGATCTTTCTTTTGCTATTTGTCCAATAGGGGACAGTCTGCGATCTGTCCTATCTTCGAACGCCTCTTCGAAAATTCGAGCGTTCTCAGGAGAAATCGTCACTAACATGCCACCTGAGGTCTGCGGATCGCAGATCACTCCCAATCGATTGTCAAAGGTGTCATCATCTAACGAACCCTGTTCGATCGAGCCTTCCAGATCGTCCATGATGGCGAAGGTCTTTCCTGGTCGACAATATGCACAGGCCAGTTCCCAAGCTCCTTTAAAGATCGGCAACGCGTTGAAATCAAGGATCGCCGATACGTTGCTCGCCTCGAGCATCTCGTGCAAATGACCGGCCAACCCGAATCCCGTGACGTCTGTTGCAGCATGGACCTTCGCGGCGATCATTGCCTGGGAGCCAGCGGCGTTGAGCTCCTTCATTGAATCAATGACCGGTCTCATCTGGTCTTGTCCTATCTGATCGATATTCAGTGCGGCGCTCATTATGCCCGTTCCAATGGGCTTGGTGAGGTAGATTAGGTCTCCTGGTCGAGCTCCTTTGTTCCTGATGATACGATCGGGGTCAACGCTTCCGAACACGCACAATCCATATTTCGGTTCAGGATCGTCGATGGTGTGTCCGCCGCATACGAAAGCTCCTGCTTCATGGACCTTATCCGCACCACCTTGCAGGATCGTTGCTGCGAGTTTGGTGCCAAGACCGGCATCCAGTGCGAGTAAATTGAGTGCCACATGGGGTTGGGCTCCCATGGCGAAAACATCTGAGAGAGCGTTTGCTGCGGCAACGCATCCAAAATCGTACGGATCATCAACGATGGGCGTGAAGAAATCGACGGTCAGGACAGCCGCGAGGGAATCGCTGACTTTCCACACTGCAGCATCATCACTGGTTTCGTAACCAAGAAGTAATCGGCTATCGATGGGCAAGGATCCCATCATATCGAAAGAGGAGAGTATTTCCTTGAGATCGCCCGGACCCCACTTTGCTGCTCAACCGCCTTTTGAGGTTAGCTGGGTCAGACGAATACGATCGAGTTCTGTGGAGAGAGGCGTGCCTGCTGAGCACCAAGAAGAGCCGGTTTCAATAGAATTAATATTGGTATTGTGAGGGGTTGCTTCATGTGAAGGGCCGCACTCATATATGGGCATGCTTGTTCTCCTTTCTTAATAATTGCGAGTATACCAGCTAGAACGTGTAAATACCGTTGGATATTAGTCTCTGATTTTATTTTTGAAATGTGTGCTCGTTTGATTTATAAGTGAGTAGAAATATTCTCGAAAAAGAATATTTCTTTAAAAAATACCGTTTATCGAAAGCGTTAAGAGTCGGCAAAGAGTTCGGCGATGTATTAATTTGTCTACAAGATAAACTCATCCTTGAAGGTATGTGCTTTTCCGAAGAAGCACACAGTAAGCAAGAAGAAAGGAGAAGGGGAAATGGAACTGTCGCGTCGTAGCCTATTTAAAGCTGCTGGTGCGTTGTTTGCAACCAGCATGGCTTACGAGCTCATGTCTCCCTCACCGTCTTTGGCGGTCGAATCTTCTTCTGATTGGAAACTCGTCAATACGGAGGAATACACGAACATCTGCTGCTATTGTGCTGGCGGCTGCGGTTCTCTGTGCTCTGTCCGCGATGGTGAGCTCATCAGTCTTGAAGGCGATCCTGATCATCCCGTGAATCAAGGCGGTTTGTGCCCGAAGGGCGCAACTATGTTCCAGCTTCGCAATATTGTCGATCCCGCAACGCGTGAGGTCATCAAGAATCCGAAGCGCCAATCCACTCCGCTTGTTCGCCGTCCTGGTTCAAGCGATTGGGAGCCTATCAGCTGGCAAGATGCCATTACTGAGATCGCTCGTAAAGTGAAAGACACTCGTGATGCTACGTTCGTTGAGAAGAACGATTCTGGCCTCACAATGAACTACACCCCTGGTATTGCAAGCTTGGGTGGTTCTCAGGAAAATTCCGAAGAGGAGTATCTGATCCTCAAGGCCATGCGCTCGCTTGGTGTCGTTGCGATCGACAACCAAGCCCGAGTTTGACACGGTCCTACTGTCTCCGGTCTGGCGGCATCATTCGGTCGCGGCTCTATGACGAGCCATTGGTGCGACTTCCAAAATTCCGATGTCATTATGAACATCGGCTCTAACAGCGCGGAAAACCATCCGGTTAGCTCCCGCTGGCTTCATAAGGCACATGACAACGGTGCCAAGTGGATCGTTGTTGATCCTCGTTACACACGTACTGCTGAGCAAGCAGATATTTACTGCCCGATTCGCAGTGGCACGGATATCGCGTTCTTCGGCGGTCTCTACAATTATGTTGTCAATAATCTCATCGAGCCTGGTCTACAGGAGTACCTGGCAACGGGTAAGCAGGATAACTACAATTTCGAGTACCTGCTCAATTACACCAATGCCAGCTATCTGCTTGATCCTAGCTTTACCTTCGATCCTGAAACGGGTCTGTTCAGCGGTTGGGATCCTGAAAAGAAGAAGTACACCAATACGACCTGGCATTATCAGGTAGAAAGCACGAGCACTTGGGATACCTCAGCAAATGGTACCTATTCTTGGGCAGTGGCTCCGGGAGTTCCTGAGTTCACTCCTCCTACGGTCGAGCATCCCAAGAAGGATATGACCCTTCAGGATCCAATGTGCGTTTACCAGCAGTTCAAGAAGCATTATTCACGTTATGACATGGATACTGTTTGCAGTATCTGCGGCATGGATAAGGAAACACTCGAACTGGTCTACTCTACGTATGCGTCTTCAGCAGCACCTGGCAAGGCAGGCTCTATCCTGTATGCTCTCGGTCAGACGCAGCATACGTATGGCGCTCAGAACACGCGCGCTATGTCAGTATGCCAGCTGCTTCTGGGCAATATCGGCATCCCCGGCGGTGGTTTGAACGCTCTGCGTGGCGAACCCAATGTACAGGGTGCAACCGACATGGGTATGCTCGTCAACGAGTTGCCTGGTTACCTGAAATGGCCTAACGATTCGGCTCGTTCTTCCTTGCGTAAGTGGCTTGAAGGCGAGACCTATTCAGATGGCTACTACACGAACAAGCCCAAGTTCCTGGTCTCCTTCCTGAAGGAATGGTTCGGCGATGCTGCAACCGTCGAAAACGATTATGGCTACGATTGGCTGCCTAAGGTGCCTTCTAGTCCCGATTTCACCATTATGTCGACTTTCGAACTAATGGACCAAAATATTATCAAGGGCTATTTCAATTGGGGTATGAACCCTTGCCACAGCGCTCCGAATGCGAGCTTTGTGCGCAAGAGCATGGCAAAGCTCGATTGGTTGGTTGTAGCGGATCAGGTCATTACAGAATCTGCATCCTTCTGGAAGGCTCCTGACATGAAGCCTGAAGAAATCAACACAGAGGTCTATTTCCTGCCTTGTGCTCTGATTTACGAAAAGCCCGGTACGATCGCTAATTCCGGTCGTTGGCTGCAGTGGCGCTATCAGGCAGTTGAGCCTTGGGAAGAGGCCAAGCCTGACTATGAAATGGTCGATTTGATCTGGAAAGAGATCTGCCGTCTCTATCAGGAAGAGGGCGGCGCAAATCCTGATCCTATTCTCAAGACCAAGTGGGATTACTATGTCGATGGCAAGATTGATCCTCGTCCTGTTGCATGGGCTCTTAATGGTTACAATGTTGCAGGAACGGATTGCAATACTACTACCGATAATCCTAAGACGGATCTTCTGGCTGGTTATTCCGCTTTGAAGGCGGATGGCTCCACGGCTTGTGCAATGTGGATCTACGGTGGTTTCTGGAGTAATAATGATGCTCCTCTCGATCCTGCTGAGCAACCTATTGGTCGTCGTGACAACTCCGATGCGGCAGGTGGCTTTGGCTTGAATACTACATGGGCTTATGCATGGCCTAACAATCGTCGTATTCTCTATAACCGTGCTTCTTCGGATTTGAATGGTAAGCCATGGAATGCCGATAAGCCTCTTTGCGAATGGAACGGTACTAAGTGGGTTCTTAACGATGCAGCGGACTTCACTGCTGTCAATGGCGATACACCTGTTCCTCCTAACAATAAAGCGTTCTTCATGCTATGGGAACAGAATGCGCGTCTTGAGAGCTATGGCATGGAAGATGGTCCTCTACCTGAGCATTTCGAGCCTTTCGAAACGCCAGTTGACAACAATTTGCTCAATGGATCTCTCAATAATCCTTGCATGAAGTTCGCGGAGAACGAGTCGACCAAGCATGGCTCTGTTGAGGAATACCCGATCGTTGCAACGACTTACTCTGTCACGGAGCAGTGGCAGACCGGCGGTCAGTCACGTTCGTGCCCGGCTCTGGTCGAGGCAATGCCTACCCAGTTCATCGAGATCTCAGAGGAACTGGCAGGCGAAAAGGGCATCAAGTCCGGTGATAAGGTCCGTGTTTGGAACAATCGCGCTTCGGTCGAGGTGGACGCAGTGGTCACCAAGCGCGTCAAGCCCCTTACTGTTCACGGAAAGACTCAGCATCTTATTGGTCTTACTCACCATTTTGGCTGGTCTGATCTTTTCGGTACGGGTGATGTCGTGAATGACCTGACGCCTAACGTTGGCGATCCTAACTCTCAGACGCCAGAATATAAGGCGTTCCTCGTCAATATCGAGAAAGCATAAGGAGGGAGCAGATCATGTCTGAAAAAGCAATTTACTTCGATTCCTCCAAGTGCACTGCCTGCAAGGGCTGTCAGGTAGCATGCAAATGCTGGAACAATCTTCCTTCCCCTACGGGGACCAATGAAGATAAGTTCACGGGCACCTATCAGAATCCAGCTGATCTGAACGGCGATACGCGTTTGATCATGACGTTCGCCGAACATGAGGGCGGATCCAAGGGTGTCAAGTGGGCCTTCGGACGTCGTTCCTGTCAACACTGCACCAACGCTGGCTGTGTTTCAGTGTGCCCTTCCGGTGCACTTGAGCATGATCCCGAAACAGGTTTCGTGACCGTCGATGATTCCAAGTGCATCGGCTGTCGTCGTTGCGTGGCTGCTTGTCCTTATGATGTTCCTCGCTACTATGGCGATAAGGGCGTTGTGAATAAGTGTACTGGCTGCCCCGATCGTGTTGAAAACGGTTTAGCCCCTGCTTGTGTTACGACCTGCCAATCTGGTGCTTTACAGTTTGGTGATCGTGAGGAAATGATTGCCAAGGCCCAGGAACGTGTCGAATGGCTGCATGAGCACGGTTATGAAGATGCTGCGGTATATGGTACTGATGAGATGGATGGCCTTCATGTTATTCAAGTCCTCAAATATGGTGTTGAGGCGCATGGCCAGGTCGTTTCTCCTGCTATTAATCCTGTAGCTCAGTTAAGTGAGATCATGAAACCTATCACGGGTGTTGCGACAGGTGTTACTGTTGTGGGTCTTGCGGCAATGTTCGCCTTAGGTGTTGGTTATAAGCGCGATAAGTTGGTTTACAACGAAGAGACGGAAGATACTGTAATCCTTGATACGGGCGAGGCTGTTAAGCATGGTGATCCTGAGGATGAGCTGACTGTCAAGGAACATATCTTCGAGAATATTGGCAAGAAGGGAGGAAACAATGAGTAAGACAATTAACGTTTCTCCTGAGGCCGCTGAAAAGAACAAAGAGTTCGTCAATGATAGAAAGCAAAAGGGTACTGAACGTTATATTAAGCGTCATTCTCTTCAGGCTCGAATCACTCATGATGTGACTATCATTGCCTGCATCTGGCTGGCTATTAGTGGTCTGTTCGTTTTTGTCCCGCCTCTGACTCAGTTGGCTGGTCAGGACGTGGTATGGGTCTTGCGTATGTCTCATCGTGTAATTGGTGTGGTATTCGTTTTGGTTCCGCTGGTTAGTGCCATAATGGCGCCAAAGGGCGTAGTCCATATCTTTAAGAATCTGTTTGCACGTTGGAATTCGGATGATAAGAAATGGATGGCATTGTTCTTACCTTATCTGTTCATGGCAAAGTGGATCCATATGCCAGATCAGGACGAGGTTAAGTCTGGTCAACGTTTCGCTGATGGTATGCTTTGGCTCTCCGGTTTCATCATGGCTGTTACTGGCGTTATCATGTTGCTTGGTACTTCTCTCTTTACTATTCCTGGTGAAGTATATGCGGTGTTGTTATTTATCCATGATATCGGCTTCTTCCTGATCGCAGTATTTGCTTTGGCTCATATTTTCTTGGGTTCAGGTTTGTTCCAACCTTATCGTCGTACCGCTCGTCTTATGTGGGGTGACGGTTGTGTGTCTGAATCTGATGCTTTGTATCATTGGGGTCATTGGGCGCGTAAGGAAATCGAAAAAGGTGACAATATAGTAGAGAAATAGTCATCTTTCTGGTGTTGATGTAGACCACCCTGTTTTTGCAGGGTGGTCTTATTTGCAGAAGAACAAGGGGTTTTCCTTATGAATATGAACTTAATCAATAGAGTTGTCGATTCATACAGCAAGACACTTAGTGGAGATGATCAAGCTCGCTTGAAGTTTTTCCAGGGACTTTGGGAGGAAATGCAGCGTTGGTCCACTGGCCCAGTAGCAGCAGTAAATAGCTATGAGTTTCCCGATCAAGAACATATAACAGCTGCATGGGATAGGGACGAAGCGATCTTCTCCCTTGTTTCTGTCGATCTGAGTGCTGATAGACTCGTTGCGATCTTCAATGCTCTTCGCAATACCTATACTCAGTCTGCAATGACAGAGGATAAGGGCAATGATGAACTGCTCGGTATAGATGCCAAAGCAGTGCTCACTTCCGAACTGCTTTCCAAGGCTGCCAAGGATCCTGAATCATTTGCGCAGGAGCTTTTCGATGCGCTGAAAGCAAAGGTCAGTGAATCTACGGCAAGGATCGCGGTCATGTTGATGATGCTCGCCTTGCGTGTGGAATTCGAGCCTATTGCACAAAAGCTCATGAAGCAGTTTCCTAAGGATGATGACATTCATCATCATCCTTTACGTTGTCCTGTTTGCGGAAGCTCTCCGGCTCTTGCCAGGGTCGGCGGAGAGGAAAGCCCGACCGATGGTCGCGGCAGGTCTCTCTATTGCCAGCAATGTGGTTGTGTTTGGGATTTTGAGCGTATTCGTTGTGCACGTTGCGGAACTCGCAATCAAGGTCACTTGCATTACTTTAATATTGAAGGTGATGATGGTCATCGAATTGCTACTTGTGATGAATGCGGAGATTATATTCGTACTGTCTTTCTGGAAGAATCGCTCATGCCATTTTCATTCGAGGTAGAAGAAGTAGTGACGGCGCGACTTGATGCGGTTGCACGAGATCCGCGTTTTCAGCCATCCGATGATAACAATAACTAATAATGATTGCGCATTAAGGAGAATACACAATGTTCAGTCTTGCAGAGCAGTGGCGAATTGAAGATAGTAAGCGTCGTGCTCCTGATTTGGTTGAGCATTGGAATGAACGTTCAGTTACGTATGCAAATCATTCTCATAGTGGATATGCAGAATCTTTTATTAAAAAGATGGATCTTGCTCAAGTTAAGCTAATTCTCGATATGGGATGTGGCACTGGTTCTTTAGCTATCCCTCTAGCTCAAAGAGGTTATGGTGTAATTGCGGCCGATTTTAGTTCGGGAATGCTTGATCAACTTCGTCAATACGCGCAAGAGAAAAATATCCATTTGATTGAATGGAAAAGTGGAGATGATCTTAGAAGTCTTAGATGTCTCGAAGGCGGATTTATTGCTGTTGTTCTTTTAGGATGGGATGATGATTGGGCATCTTTTGGCTTAATGCAAGATTCGGTTGATGTGGCAATATCTTCACGATCTCTTATAACGCATGATATGGAGGATTCTCTAAAAAAACTTTCTAGAGTTGCTTCCAAAAGGGTTTATGTCACGGTTGGAACTGGTATTTCACCTCGTGTCAATCCTGATGTGGCGAAAGCAATGGGCATACACCTTAATAAGCACAATGATGCATTGTTTGTTTTTGGTATTGCGCATGAATTGGGATATGAACCTGAAGTTTCTTATATTCATTCACCTCGAAAAAAGCTATATAACTCGCGTAATGAGGCATATCATTCACTCTTAGATACGATGAATTATGTTAGCGATAAAGATTTACAGGTAGATCCTCATATTGCTGCACAACGTTTGAGTGATTGGCTACTGGTTCATTTGATTCCAGCCGAGGAAAAAGGAAAGTGGTGCCTAGATAAACCCTATCTAGTTCCATGGGCATTTTTGTCTTGGAATGTTTAGGAGATACGATATGCAACGCAGTGATTTGAGCGCAAGTGTAAAGCTTTTCTTGAAATTTGATATCTCAGAACAATGTGAGGCTGGTTTTGGGAGAGGTGTTATTCAGATTTGTAAACGTGTTAAGCGTTTAGGTTCTCTTAATCGAGCTGCGAAGGATATGGGCATGGCTTATAGCAAGGCATGGCGTATCGTAAAGAATGCGGAAGAAATGCTTTCTGTAAAGTTATTTATTCGACAGGGTGCCAGTGGCTCAATCTTAACCGAAGAGGCGGAAGCTTTAATTAGTATTTTTGATTATGTCGAAGAGGGACTTGCTGTTCAAGCGGAAAAACTATTGAGTGAAGCTTTCGATAAATATGTAAAGGACGGAATGTTTGAGCCTGAAATTACGAATAGAATCGAGACGACAGCAACGCCAGAACTTATTGAAGAAGTACGTTCAATTGAGCTTCATGCAGTCATAAAGCATTAACTACTTAATTCCAGGTAAAAGGTTAAAGTATGGATGTTCAATATAGACAAGTATATTTAGATAACGCGGCTACGACAAAACCCCGTCCTGAAGTTATTAGGGTAATGCAACACGTTCTAGAAGAGGAATACGGAAATGCTTCGTCTCTTCATGCGCTCGGAAAACGTGCAAAAACCATTTTGGAAGATAGTCGCGAACTCATTGCTAATGCTCTAGATGTATATCCGGATGAGGTGTTTTTCACTTCTGGGGGTACAGAATCAAACAACTTAGCAATTCGTGGTGTGTGTTGTGCTCGAGGGAAAGATGCTGGTCAGATAATCACATCAGCTCTAGAGCATCCTTCTGTTACTAGGTCAGTTCGCGGTCTTAAGCGCGAAGGTTGGAAAGCGTCCTATGTGGAAGCGATAGGAGGTAATTTCGACCTTTCTGCTTGTGAAGATTTTTTTAAGAATAAAACGATTTTAGCTACGATAATGGCAGTACAAAACGAGCTAGGATATCGAATGCCTATTGCGGAAGTTTGTCGTTTACGTGATCGATATGCTCCTGATGCACTGGTTCATACTGATGCGGTGCAGGCGTTTGGCAAGATTGGCCTTTCCTTGCGTGAGTGGGGGGTTGATTTAGCTTCCCTTTCTAGTCATAAAATCGGGGGTCCTAAAGGTATAGGTGCATTGTATGTAAAGCGTGGAACACATATGTTTACTACGGCGTTTGGTGGTGGTCAGGAGAGGGGTCTCCGATCGGGAACAGAGGCCGTATTTCTTATTGCGGGCTTTGCAGAAGCGGTAAAACAGACATTTGCTCATCGAGTAAGCGATGAACAAGACATGCGTGTTTTATGGAACTATTTAGTGAAGCGCTTACGTGACGAAATTCCTTCGATACAAATTAATTCACGAAGAGATGGATCACCGTATATTTGTAATATCAGTGTGCCTGGCATGAATAATCAAAAGGCTCTCGAATATTTAAGTGACAAGGGTATTTTCGTTTCAAAAGCGGCAGCGTGCGAATCTAACCATACTACAGTTGCCCCTGGAACGTGGCGTCCAAAGCATCCTCTGTCTTTGCAAGCAGCAGGCATTCCGCTTTCATTAGGGCGTAATACGTTGCGTATCAGTTTTGGATACAACACGCAATGTGGTGACGTAGATCGCTTCGTAGATGAACTTTTGGTTTTTTATAATAAAGGACTCTAGAGCTATTGTGAGAGTAGGCTCGCTAATGTGATTGTTCAACAAAGAGTTGTTGATTGTAAATGTGATTCTGCGATAGTTGATATGAGACTGTTTTGCTAAAAATGAGTATCGCTTGCGAATTATTTGAATAAGTTTAGGTGCTGCCTGTCTATGATGTATCTTTCATTTTGAAAGATACTGATACTATTTTTTATACGGATAATATGTGCTTACTGTTGGGTTGGCTTCAATGCGTGCGCGAAGCTTTTCTAGATAGCGCTTTGCAAGTGGCGATAGAGATCGCTGTGCGTGATAAATGTAGCCTACTGTCATAGTTTCTTTTACTTCTAAAGGAATTGCTACGATATCGCTTTGTCCCATTTCATCACTTTGGACACCAGTGGTTACGGTGTAGCCGTTGTGATTGGTTAATAAGTTAGTCAGTGTGCCACGATCTGAATAAGTAATGTTTTGACGGTGCGGTAGGTGGCTTAAGGGTTCTTCAGAAAAGAAGAATGAATTATTGGTACCTTGCTCAAACGAATAACGGGGATAATCCTGTAAATCATCAGGGGTTACGCTACTGCGTTTGGCAAGCGGATGATGTTTGCCTACGAATATATGAGGATGCGCCTGAAAGAGCGGGGTAAAGGTAAGACCAGCATCGCTAAAAGTTTTGGTAAGTACTTTTGAATTGAAATCGCTCAGATACAGAATACCCAGTTCACTGCGATAATCTTTCACGTCATCAATGATGTTTGCTGTTCGGGTTTCGCGCAAAGAAAAATCATATTCTTCCTGATCATATTCTTCCGCTAAATCGACAAAAGCTTGCACGCAAAATGCATAGTGCTGAGAAGAGATAGAAAGGCGTCCGCCATTAGAAGAATGAGCATTTAAATAGCGGGCTTCAAATAAGTCAAATTGCTCTAGGATTTGACGAGCATATCCAATAAATTCGGTGCCTTCACTTGTTAAGGTAATGCCGCGGTTTGTACGGTTAAAAATTGAAATACCCAGCTCTTGCTCAGTGTCCTTAATGGTGGCTGAAAGGGTAGGCTGTGAAACGTATAACTGTTGGCTTGCTGCATTAATGGATCCACATTCGGCAACTTCAATAATATAGCGAAGTTGTTGGAGTGAAATATTAGTATGCATATGCAAGTCCTTATCTTTCTTTGAATTATGCTCGTTGATTTAACTGAAAGTATTTTATTAGATTTATTTTAGCGAATTTGAATATCGTGGAACCGTATTTATATTGGGATTATTTTGCCTGTTCTTTGGTTTTGGTTCTCTTCCAAGAGGTTCATGGAGAGTTTTAAAAGTTAGGCAAAGTATCAAGCCTGCTCTGGCACTCGTTACGTAAGCGCACAGTATCTACGGGCTGTGTAGTCAACAAAAAGGAGCCATAATAAGCTCCCCTTAATTGTTTTAAAGCAGTTTCGTCGGAACGATTCCGGAATTATTTCGGAGTAAATGACCTTTTTTATGAATGAAAATAAAAAAGCCAGATGCGTATAGGCATCTGACCTGCGGTTTCAATGGTGGGCGATACTGGTTTCGAACCAGTGACCTCTACCGTGTCAAGGTAGCGCTCTCCCCCTGAGCTAACCGCCCGTAGTACTGAATAACATCAGCGAATAGATACTTTACCAGAACAAGCAGTAACGTCAATATGTATTTCTCTAAATGGTTTCATTAAATAAGTACCGCCAAACAAGTACTAGTATGTATTTGAGCTATGATTACTATCTTGTTTTGCTGTTCTCGTTTTCTTCTTCTTGAATCATATCCGAATAGCCTTTTAGTGCGGCAAAAGGCATGAATTGTCGTGCGCGGCTATCATAAGTTCGTGCAGTATGAGACCCTTTTTTCTGTAAAGTGCGCTCAATTGCGGTAAGGATAATAGCGCGATATTCTTTTTCTTGCGGGTCGGATACGGCAAGAAGTTCTTTCTTTAATTGTTCGAAATTGCTAGGTGCGTTTACTTTCAATTTATCGTAGTTGCTTTCAATTTGTTCGGTATGCTTTCGTCAGGGGATAATGTTTAATGCTTAGCTGCAAGACAGGGCGGTGCTTACTGTATTGCAGCTAAGCACGGTGGCCTCCAATCTGATTATTGCGCTCTCGTGCAGTGGCTTTTTCTTGCAGGCTTGTGCCTTTTAACATGGAATTTTTTCCGAAACGTTTACGCACGGCAATAATTGCTTCTTGACGGCGGCGCTCTTTGGCTTCTGCTTCAACATCATCAAACAGCGTCACCGTGGCATATTTTTCAGGCAGTAGGTTGCCAAATCCAATACTAATACGCTTAATTAGCAGGTCATCGCGGGTAGTTTCATTAAACAGGTTCTCAAAATGTTGTTTTAATACATATGCTGAGTTAGTGCGCCTACCAATTTTTCTTGTGCCGCCTGTATGGGCGTAAAAATGATGGGGCTGAGGTGATACGGGCACACCTTTAGGCTGTACGTATCCAATAGAAAGCGAAATGCTTTCAGATACCAAACCCTTTTGAACTAGCTCCAATATGCTGGCATCTAACATTTCGTGCATAACTATACGGGCTTCTTCTAACGTGTAATCGCACGGTAGCACCTGACCATTCATAAGTGAATGTCCTTCAGGTGTATAGGAATGGATTTGTTTGATAGTACAGGGCTCTTGACCCCAAGCGTGATCAATTAAATATTCAGCATTAATACCAAATTCCTTATATAGTGTTTCTTCTTTCATAGCGCAAATACCTGCTAAATCGTATACACCATATTTAGCCAAACGCCGTGCAATACCCGGGCCAATATTCCAGATATCAGTAATAGGTCTATGAAACCAAAGTTGCTGTTTAAATGAGGTTTCATCTAATACACCAATGCCGTCACGAGTGTGTTTGGCGGTAATATCAAGAGCTACTTTTGCTAAGAATAGGTTGGTGCCAATGCCAACCGTGGCGCAAATTCCCGTGTCATCAAATACCGTTTTGGTAAGCGTTTTAGCGAACGTTACGGCATCCATGTGATATAGCGAAAGGTATGGTGTGGCATCGATAAAACACTCGTCAATAGAGTATACGTGAATGTCCTGTGGGCTTACGTAGCGCAAGTATAACGAATAAATATGGGTGGATACTTCCATGTAGCGTTTCATACGTGGAGGAGCCATAAAGTAATCAATACCTTTAGGGATTTCAAACACACGGCACCTGCCTGGAACACCTAAAGCTTTTAATGCAGGAGAAACCGCAAGGCAAATAGTGGTTTGACTTCGTTCGGGATCTGCTACAACCAGCTTAGTGGTGAAAGGATCCCAGCCACGATCGGTGCATTCAACACTGGCGTAAAACGATTTCAAGTCTATACATAAATAGCATTTTTCATGTGCCACGTATTTCCTCCTTTCGTTTACATGTAATTTCATATTCGTTGTAACTATTCGCCTATCAAAGTGCTTTGTAATAGCGAACATATGTTCTAATATAATGTCAGTATATCGTGAATGTAGAGGAGTGCAAAGTCTGAATGCCATTGCCGGATTCGCATACTACGCGCCGTTATGTGGATGTAATTGCGCGTTGGCGTGACGATGGGGCTATTGTGCCGCTTTCGGTGTGCTGGCCAGATGGTCGCACATTTCAAATTGATCGGATAATAGGTAGTCCCATAGCGAATTCTTTTCCTGGTGAAGGGGTGCGTACTTTGCGCTATACCGTGCAGATTGGCAACAGGGAAACGCATTTGTATTTGGAACAGGAAGTTACCGCAAAAGGCAGTACAGATAGGTGGTATGTGGAAGCCTTGCCGCATCATACGCCATGGTATTTTGGGCGTGTAGCAAGGTGAAAATCCATTAAAGCTTTCGTTAAAAGTCCATGTAGGAGTTTATTTGATAGGTATGTATGAGCATTTCTCAAAAGTTCTACTGCTGCTTCTGGGGGCATGCTTAGCAGTACGCCATTACTGCTAGTAAAACAGGAATAAATACAAACGAAAACGCGGTACCAATAACAACGCCTCTTGTTGCCAGCATTGTATCGTGATGGAATTGCGCACTAAACAGTGGTACGAGCGATCCTACCGGCATAGCGAATACCATGACTAATACTCCTAATACCAGCGGATCCGAAATAAACATACGAGCAATAAGGAATATGGCAATAGTCAGCAGCAACTGGCGCGCAATAACGAATACGTAAATGCGCCAGTCCGATATAAGATCTTTTATTCGTACGGTTGATAAAAACAATCCAATAATCATCATAGCAATAGGAGCGGTAATACTACCAACCATATCCATTGCTTCATTAAGGATGTAGGGCAAGTGGATCTGTGCGAAAAACAGTGCTAGTGCTAACAATGATGCAATCATGGCGGGATTTACCATAGCGCGCCAGGGGATTTTGAAGTTCTTAGCCTTATCAGTGTCTTCTGAAGTGGCTGCAAGCATAACAAAACCGAAGCTATACATGAAAATACCTTGGAACATGACAAAAATACTGGTCAGGATAATGCTTTGGTTGCCATAAATAGAGGCAATAACAGGAATACCCATAAATCCTAAGTTGGTACATAGGCCCATAAACATATATACGGATGAATCTTGCTTGCGCACGCGCATAAGAAAAGCAAGAACAAGGCTGACAACAATCATCACTACAAATGAAAGAATTGCTAGAAGTACTGTTATGGGAATTTGATTTTGTGCTGAAGCAAAATCCATTTCACTTACGGAAGCAATGATCATGCAGGGGAGGGTAACGTTAAGAAGAATTCCGCTTAGCTTATTGCTCATGTCTTGGTCTAGGTAGCCTACTTTAGATAGTATGAAACCAAGAATTACTATCAAAAACAGTATGACAATTTGCGATATTGCTGCGGATAATTCTGTCATACATAACCTTTCTTATTTTGCTGGGGGTATAAATGGGCTATGCCCAACTTGGATAAACTTTGCCTAGTATGAAATTAAACACACATTCTGCCAAGTGGCGAGTTGGTATGCGATCTGATAATAAATCGTATTACTAAGTTTTAATTGATATATATCAGTAGCGAAAATGCTTAATTATTTAAGTCTCTATTTAGGCAAGGCAATAAGGATGATAGAAAAAATTTGTTCAATAGGATAAGGCTGTACCGTTTGAAGGATAGGCAAATCAATAAAATATGCAATAGTGATACAAAGGATAAAATCTATTTTACTAGCTACCAGCTAAGGTTTTTATTGTGCCATTACTTATTTTGTTCGAAAGAAATTATGTCCAATACATTATCCATGTTGAGTGACAGTATAATGTTTATCTGCGTTATTTAGCTTTATTAATGTTTATTAGAAATGAAGTTGTCTCTATATGTGCACGCAATTCACACCTTTAAACTATCAGGAAGCGCAAGCGGTTGTTGACGCGTTTAATGCAAAGCAGTCTATTTTTCTTCAGAAGTACGAGGACTGGAATACGGAAGTAGATGTGTTTCCGGGTAAGAGCGCAACTATATTTTTGCCTGATCCATCGGGTGGTTTAACCCTAACGACGGCACATTGGGGGTTTAAGCTAGATAGCAATAACAAACTATATTTCAATACGCGTATTGAAACGGCAATTCAACAACATTCATCTGGTAGAGGAATGTGGGCAAAAGCAATTCGTCAAGGTCGTTGTCTTGTTCCAACGCGTGCATTTTACGAACGTCATAAAACAGATGTGTATTTTGACGAAGAAACTGGTAAGCAGAAAAGCTATCAATATCGCATTCAGCTAGAAGGCTCAAAAGCATTTTTAATGGCTGGAATATTTCAGGACGGTGTGTTTTCAGTTATCACAACTCCGCCAAATGGATATATGGCGAGCATTCATGATCGTATGCCGCTTGTGTTAGGAAAAGGGGAATCCAGTATTTGGCTGGGATCTGATTTCGCTTCACTTATAGATCGGAGTCATATTTCGCTTGTTGCTAAATCGGTTTCTGAGTAGGTACCTGCATTTAAGCTTTTGCGTGGAGTAGTCTAGATTTTCCGCGGGACAAATATAAAAATGGAGTATCACATATAGCTAAAAATATTTCTACTGCACAGGTGGAAAATGCAATAGCTAAGATTTGTTCGACTGGATAAATGCCTCCAAATGCCAAGAATACAAAAGCGAAATTTTCAAGACAGTTACAGGAAATAGTGGTTACGTTGTTGCGGAGCCAAAGATATTTGCCTTGCGTTAAATCGCGAATTTTTGCATATAAGGAAATATTTAACAGGTTTGCAAGCAAGCACATAACAATCGAAGCAACGCTTGTACGCAGATTCAAGGCAAACAGTGTTTCCATTGATTCTTGTGCAATATCAGATTTACTTGGGGTATATAGCAAGCAAATCTGAGTACAGATCATAAATATCACTACAGCGCTAAGCCCAATGTAAATACCTTTGCGTGCTGTTTTTGAACCGTAGTTTTCATTTAGCATATCGCCTGCAAGGAACGTAGAAGCGAACATTATGTTTCCAAGGGTGGTGTCTATACCAAAAAGATCAATTGTTTTCACAACGGTAAGGTTGGCAAGAATCATGGAAATTGCCATCCAAGCAATAAGGCCAGCTTTGCCGAATATCTTTTTTACAGCAACAACGCACCCAAATGTTAAAACAATTTCTATGCAGAAAATAAACTCATTCATGAGTTTGCTCCTAGTTTTAAGCAGGAAGGCTTGCGAACTGCATATCTACAATTTGCTTTACGTAAACTCCCTTATCGCATTGTGCGATGTTAAATTCCCCTCACTTGAGTAGTATTGCACAAACTGATAAGAAAGTAAGTGCTTACTTGAAGTATTCGTTGTTGAAAATAATCCCATTAAGCTTTTTAAATACAGCAATAACATCACGCTGGCTTATTTCCTCACTTCTATTAAAAAGCTGGGTTGCTTCAACGCAGGTATTCCCTAACGTGATTAGTTCATCTTCGGGAAGGGTAGATCCTTCGGATAGGGTGGTAAGCGTATCCTCGATATCTACTAAACAATTCCAAAGAGTAATGTTGCCTTTGCTTTCTGGATTTTCATCCATCATCCAACGTGCTTCGTTGCTCAGGGTTTCCAAATCTTTCAAAACATCAGTGGCTGCTTGCATAACAGCGGAATCATGATTGCCAAAAGAACAAGCAGTAGACTTTTTTATTTTTGTAGCCATGAAAACTCTTTCGTTTGCTTTGTTTGTATAAAGCTTACCAGAAGGGCTTTTTATGGCGGAGTAACTTCAACTATAGTTTTATCAATCTGGTAATGCGAAAGGTGGCATAGGCATGAAGTACGATTTCACCTCAATTTTGGATAGAGCAGGGCATGATGCTATGGCTATTGATAGTGTTGGCAAAGCACCTGGTATGGCCCCTGATGCTCCAAAACCAGGATTCGATTTCATACCTATGTGGGTTGCCGATATGAATTTTCCCGTAGTACCTACTATTCAAAAGGCGCTTATTGATAGAATTCAACAACCCCATTTTGGATACTTTGCTCCGCGTGATGAATACTTTCAGAAAATTGTCGAATGGCACACTAAGCGCAATGGCGTAGTTGGTTTGAAGCCAGAATATATTGGCTATGAAAATGGTGTGCTTGGCGGGGTGGTTTCAACGCTTAATGCTTGCGCTAATCCAGGAGATTCGGTTTTGGTTCATAGTCCTACCTATATTGGATTTACGCATTCTCTTTCTAATGCGGGGTATCGCATTGTTCATTCGCCGCTCATTCAAGATGCCAATGGTGTGTATCGCATGGATTTTGAAGATATGGAAAAGAAGCTTCGTGAAAAACATATTCATGTAGCAATTTTCTGTTCGCCTCATAATCCAACCGGGCGTGTATGGGAACGTGAGGAACTCGAACAAGCAATGCAGCTGTATAAGAAATATGACTGTGTTGTTATCTCTGATGAAATATGGTCGGACATTATTTTGCCAGGATATGCTCATATTCCAACACAGTCAGTTTCGGAAGATGCGCGAAATAGAACTGTTGCCTTATATGCTCCAAGTAAAACTTTCAATTTAGCGGGCTTAGTGGGAAGCTATCACATTATCTATAACAAAACCTTGCGCGATAAGGTGACAAGCGCTTCCTCTAAATCGCACTACAATGAAATGAATGTGTTTTCCATGTATGCATTGCTTGGCGCTTACGAACCTCAAGGATATGAATGGGTAGACGAATTGCGCACGGTAATTTCAGGTAATGTTTCATGGGCATATGAGTATATCGCAGCTCATTTTGAAGGAGTGCGCGTATCAAAGCCGCAAGGAACCTACATGCTCTTTTTGGATTGTACTGACTGGTGTGCTGCGCACAATAAAACTCTTGATGGATTGCTGCATGCTGGATGGGAAGTTGGCGTAGGCTGGCAAGACGGAAGACCCTTTAACGGATCGTGCCATATTCGCATGAATTTAGCATTGCCGTTAACGTGCGTGCAGGAAGCGTTTCAGCGATTAAACACCTATGTGTTTAATGTGTAATTAGCCGTTAATAATAAGAGGAAGAATACAGCAAATCAGCAGCGTGAAAAGGATTGCTGCAGCAAGACGTTTTGCTTCGATAGAAATAGAAGAGAACCGATTTATTAGGGCAATTTTGTTCTGTCGTGGAGTCATTTCGGCTACCTCCTTGTGTTGAAATGCTATCAAGCACAACAGTGAATACTAATTATCGAAGCATCTATTTTTATAAGAAAATAAGTAGTTTTTCTAACGAATTATTATTGTCTCGTTTTGCCATCACTGTTTTTAGTCCTTTTTTCTGCCGATTGCAATACATATTTTGAAAAGCTTTGTAATTCTTTTTTGCATAGCGTATTCAATTTGTAAATCAATCTGAATAAGTACTCTATGCGGTGTTCGCATTAGCTCCACGTTCGCTTGATATGCTTAGATGGTTACCTATAAAAGACGGTTTGGTACCTTGCATATTAGATACGGTTTGTTTATCTAAGTTGAAAGCGTTCTATTCTTATATAAACCATATATGCATGTAGGAGATTGTTATGAATGCAGTATTAAAAATTCTTGGCGGAATTGCCGCCCTTTTAGCAATATTCGCATGCGTTGTTGTTTTGTGTACTTTTACACCTTTGTCAACCACGCCCGTTGGTCAATCGGTTCAAAGCTTTCTTGGAGTTGGGACTAATGCTGCTACTAATGCAGCTCTTGACGCTTCGGGTATTAAAACAAAAGCAGAAGATGCGTTATATAGCAATGCTGCTACCATTGCTTCAAAAACTGGTATGTCAGAAGCTGAGGTCAATAAAGCAATTGATGACTTAGATATAGAAAGCTGGTCAGTAACCTCGCTGCCGGCTAATGCTAGTGAAACTGGTTCTCAATCGGTAAATTATGGGGGAATTTCTGCTAAAGTTACCACCTATGATGATCCGTCTTATATAACAGTTACCTCGGAAGGGCAAACGTTTACGCTGTTAGTTCCGCAAAGCGCTCAGGATTATGTATCGTTGTTGCAGTATTTATAGCGCTTATAGCGATGTTTTAAGTTCTGAATAAAGCTTATGATTTCGAAAACCGAAATATCCTGCAAATATAAGTATCAGTAAGTAAGCAGGTTGACTCGTTACAACAACAGCGCAAATTGCTGCTATAGCAGGAATGGTAAGTATTGCTACGAAACTTACTACATACCAAGCGTGCGTGTTGATGGAATGGGTTACGGTATTTGATGAGCGCGTTAAATCTTTTTCTTCGGAATAGTTCAAGGGTGCTTTATTCGATGCTCCATCCAGCGCTATTTCATTTGGGGTAGTTTCATTTTTGTATTTGGCATGCGGTGGGGTTTGATGCATACGTTGTTGTTCGGCGTAGACTTCGCTTATTGATTCACAAACTGCTCCATTAAATGCAACAGGTACGCAAAGGCACCAAAGCAAAATAAAGAAAACTAATCCTTGATCAAAAAAGTTTGGATTGTTGTAGATTCCTACAGCATATAAAACGCAAGCCAGCACAAGTGCCCCTAAAAAGAGTTGTTTTTGTTTTCGTGCGCGAACGTGTAATTCGCTCCCTTTGTAGAGTTCTATTTTATAAATCATGATGATTCACCAACTCGAGCACAAGTAGCACTCATGCGAGCAATTATTTTTCCAAGATCATCAGTAATATCAATATCGAAAAACGCAAGACGGCCTCCCGCTTTAGTGCAGTGTGCTTCTGCAATAAGCTTAGTGCCTTTGCTAGAACGCAGAAAATCAATTGAATGAGTGACGGAAACCGTTGAAGGCTGCCCGACATTAGCGGCAATTGCCAATGCAAAATCAGCTAGGGTGAAGATGGCTCCACCCATAACGTTTCCCATGGCATTTCGGTGAATATCTTCAATAGGCATCTCGCAAATTGAATGTCCTTTTTGCCCTTCAATAATGCGACAATGAGCAGCGTGAGTTGCGAAGTGATCTTGGTTGAATTCTGCTTCAAGTTGTTCAAGGGTTGGATTGTCTGGAAGCATGATAATTCCTTCTTTCAAAACACAATATTATTCAATTATAAAGAATATTATGTCTGTCCAGCCATGTATAAAGTCTTCTCTGTTTCGTGGCTTTACTCAAATATCCTATTGTGTTTACTGGATGCTTGCTACCCGTGGAAAGAGACATAAAGAAAAGTAACAAAAATATTGAAAGCGTTGCATTCTTGTCTTGTTTCAATTATGTTAGTTGAATAGTAACATTTTGTTTTAGGAGGTCATTGCTATGATTGCTAAAACTCAAGCATCACAAACCCCCTTCAAAAAGGCACTGCTAATTTCTTTCGCGGTTTTGTTTTCCTTCGGCATTGTTTTGCTTCTAGGTGGATGTAGTAACGATTCTGATCAGCAACGCATTGCAGAACTTGAAGCTGAAGTAGATCGTTTGCAAAATGAGCAGAACGCTACTGATCAATCTCAAAATTCTGGAGATGATACTCAATCTCAGGATCAGTCTCAGGCAACGCAAACCACTTATGATGATGCTACCGTCCAGGACTTAAGCACGCGCGCTGATGATTTAATTTCTCGTGCCGAAGTTGCAGAGGTTCCTGGTGATAGGGATTCTCGCATCAATTCGTTCTTCGAGCTTGATAGTGAATTTAATTCTCTTGAATTAGAAATTGATACATATGAAGATCAAAAAGAAGCCGAATGCCGTTCTGGATCACTTTCTTGGGACGATTATCGAACACTTGAATTGCAACTTGAACAAATTGATGAGCGTTTAGGCAATGCTCAGGATCAGCTGGAAGTTCGCTTTGGGATTGACGACTAGGTAAAATTGATAACTAGTAAATAGTGATGCGCTAACTTAATGCCTACGGAGTTTTTCCGTGGGCATTTTTTGTGCATGCTTTTTTAGCTCGGTTTTCCTTTTAGTTCGGTTTCCGAAAAGTTACAACCATTTACAAGTTTGCCTATATAGTGACCTGCGATGCTCTACTAAGCTAAAGCATCATAACCTTCTTTTTTGTATAGATTGGAGCGTACAAATGAAGAATTATTTTGACTTAACAGGACGTGTGGCAATCGTAACTGGTTGCTCCGGCGGACTTGGTGTTCAGATGGCTAAGGCACTTGCTAGCCAGGGGGCAACTATTGTTCCTATTGCTCGTCGTCAGGAAAAGATCGAAGAAGTAGCAAAGCAAATCAATGAAGAGTTCGGCGTAGAGACATATCCGATTCGTTGCGACATTACCGATACTGAAATGGTTAATGATACTGTTGCTAAGGTTATGGAAAAGTATGGTCGTATTGATATCTTGATTAATAATGCAGGTACTGGCGCGGTTGCCCCAGCGGAAGATATTACCGACGAACAGTTCGCTGGCGAAATGGATATTGATTTGTTTGGTACTTTCAAGGTGGCTCGTGCAGTTGCAAAGCAAGCAATGATTCCTGCTGGTTATGGTCGTATTATTAATATTGCTTCTATGTATGGCTTGGTTGGTAATAAGGTAGCTGGGTCTGCTCCCTATCATGCAGCTAAGGGTGGAGTTGTAAATCTTACTCGCGCTTTGGCAGCTGAATGGTCTGCGAAGGGTATTAATGTGAATGCTATTTGTCCTGGATATTTCTATACTCCTCTTACTAAGGAAACCTTAGATAGTGATTTCTTCCAGGAAAACGCTCGTACCATGATTCCTGCAGAGCGCTATGGTGAAGAAGGTGAACTTGATACCGCAGTATTGTTCTTGTCTTCACCTGCATCTTCTTATGTAACGGGTATTATGGTTCCTGTTGATGGCGGTTATACCTGCATGTAATTATGCATTGCACATTGTGCATCACCATCACGCACTGCGCATCGTGCATTATGTATCGCCATCGCGCATCGCTATTGTTAGTGTGATTTTGACCCTGCTTGTATGCTTGAGTGTGCAAGCAGGATTTTTTTGATGCATGAGTTAGATTCAAGCGTGAGTCTGACTCATGTATGATTTTGCTCTCCTTACTTTGTTCGCAAGCGTTAATCTTTCCTATTCAAGTAATTAAAATGCGTCGTTCTTTTCTTCCATGTAAAAACTCACCAATTAAGGGTAACTTTGCCGTATTTATCAGCGCTACTACGCTACACTAAAGTGCAACGCAACGAACTTTTACAAATTAATCAGTTACACGCAGGGGATTGGTGCATAACGTATATGCTTAAAAGTTTTTGCGTTAACAGTAAATAACGGAATTGCCCTAAAAGTGCTTGAATCTATGCAAAAGCGATAGAGATACTATGCGCGATCGTAAAGGTGGAGAATACTATGCCTCTCAAGACAGCCGCATGTAAATTAGCCAAAGAACTAGTTAATAGGCGTGAATCTATTAATCGTGAACTTGCACGAAACGGGGTTCGTTTCGGGATCTATCACAATGGTCAGTATAATGATCGATTATTTCCGTATGATCCTATTCCTCGCATAATTGCATCTGATGAATATGATGAATTAGAACGCGGATTGAAGCAGCGCGTAAACGCACTTAATGCGTATTTGCGTGATATTTATTCTGATAAAAACATCATTGATTCGGTAGTGGTGACGGGCTACATTCCAGAGCCTCATGAGGTATTTAGCTATAAAGTTTCTGGTATTGCGTTTGTAGACAACGAAAATACAAAGTCTGAAGTTTTTAAACCTCTTTATAAATTTGATTCTGCTCTTACTATTCCAGGTACTTGCATTGAAACACTTATAAAGGTTTGTCAGAGCAGAATTGACGTACTTCAAGAAGATGCTTCTCCTGTTGAAAAAGCTTACGAAGTCATGGACGAAGTATATAAAGCATTTACGTATACGCCTGGAGTAACAACAATTCGCACCACCGCGGAAGAAGCGTTAGCTCTTGGTAAAGGTGTTTGCCAAGATTATGCGCATGTTATGCTCTCGGTTTGTCGTCATGTTGGCATTGCTGCGCGCTACATTGCAGGTATGCTTGGTGGCGAAGGTGCGACTCATGCTTGGGTTGAGGTATATCACGAAGGAAGATGGGTTGGCTTGGATCCAACGCATAATCGTTTGATAGGCGATGACTACATAACGATTGCTCATGGGCGTGATTACCGTGATTGCATGTTAGATATTGGTGTGTTTTCTGGAGCTAATGTTAAGCAGGATCAGTGGGTTAATGTTTCTGTTCATGAGCAAGAATAGAATTCATTTGTTGTTGGCGGAAATGCTGGCAGAAAAGTTGCTGATAAAAGTCTTCGTTAAGTTAAAACTGCCGTTAAAAGTTATCGTTAAAGTATGTCGTTAAAACCCGTTGTTAAAAGTTGCCGTTAGTAGAAAAGCCGTGCCGTTTCGGCAGAACAGGTAATGCTTGCTTAATCTGATTCTGATACGTTGAATTTAGGTACTTATGCTAGGTATTCAACTTATGTTTTGTACAACTCAGTAAAGGAAAGCCCATGAAGCAAGTACTTCGTATACTTTGTATCCCTCTAGGTTTTCTGTGTGCTGCATTAGGTATTGTTGGCATGTTTGTTCCTGTTCTTCCTACAACACCACTTTTGTTACTTGCTGGATTTCTGTTTGCGCGTTCTTCTTCTAAATTGGAAATGTGGCTTAAATCCACAAAACCTTGGAAAACATACGTGCAACCTTTTGTTGAGAAACAAGCCATTCCTGCTGCTACTAAAGCTCGAATTCTTATTATTTCTGGCATTGTTATGGGAATAAGTGCATTTGCTGTCAAGGATATCCCTGGCATTAATTTTGTGGTGTGGGTAATACTGGAATTGGTGATGCTATGGCTGCTGTATCTTATGTTTATCCGTATTCCAAGCACATCGGGTGTTCCAGCTAATAATTCAATTAAACAATCAGTGCTTTCAGAATGAGCTTTTAAGCAAACCCTTAAAGCACGAAAATGTTTGGCGAATGCAAATGTCCAAAGTGCAGTATGGGCGTTCCAAAAGATCGAATGCGTTCAAAGATTGTGCCATTATTCCGGTGTTTGCCTAGATTTGTGGTGTTTGACTCGGTTTACTGCAAGCAAAGTTAGTTGCTTGACCTCGTTTTGTCATGAAGTCGATTGTTTAATCTGGTTTGTTGCAAAACTAGTTTTTGGCGTTTCGCTTATAAAGAACACTTAAGCCATACAGAGCAAGATTATCTACTGTTTCATTAATGGTATGTGAAAGAACCTTGATTACTTTTGCATCTGCTCCTGCTGCAACTACCTTGGTTTCGTATCCTAGTTCTTGCCAAATATAAGAAACTAGTCCGTCGATACGAGCCACCTCACCCAGAACAACACCTGCTTGTACTGCTTCGCGGGTCGATTTGCCAATTACTTTAGTAGGTGCTTTCAGTTCAACTACAGGAATTTTTGCTGCTGCATTTGCAAGCTCTTTAGCAGAAGTTTCTAATCCTGGAGCAATAATGCCACCAACAAATTCACCTTTGTCATTTATTACTTCGAAGGTGGTAGTGGTTTCAAGGTTAACTACGATAAGTGGTGCGCCAAATAAATTGCGGGCACCAACCATTTCAGCAATTCGATCAGCGCCAAGTTCTGATGGATCGCTGTAGCCTAGTTTGATTCCTGTTTTTAAACCAGGACCAACAACTAAAGGCTTTCGGTTGCATACTAAGGTTAAGGCAGAAACCCAAGCTTTAGTAATAGGTGGCGCAACAGAAGCAATAATGCTTCCTTTTGGTGATAAATCTTTAGGGGAAATGGATAATTTAGAAACTTCTTTGTTGTATTTCAGGGAAGCTTCAAAATTCATAAGAATAGTTTGCACTTCGCTTGTGGTAATAGTTTCAGGAGTAGTTACTGTCCATTTTGCAAGGAGAGTATCGCTGTAATATAGTCCGATTTTAGTAACGGCGTTTCCGATATTTACCGCAAGCATAGAAGTGGCGTTCATTCCAAACCTCAATTTCGATTGTGTCTATACAAGGTAGTATACGGTAAATACAAAGCTGACAAAGCGATTGCTATAGAAAGGTTCGCTATGAAAATACTAATAGCTTCCGATATCCATGGATCTGCTTATTGGACTAAGCAACTAATGAATGCTCTCGAAAAGGAGCAACCTCATAAAGTAGTATTGCTTGGTGACATTTTGTATCACGGTCCACGAAATAATCTGCCTAAAGGATACAACCCCAAAGAGGTAATTCCATTATTAAATTCACTAGCTAAAACAGGAAACCTTATTGCGGTACGTGGAAATTGTGATGCTGAAGTAGATCAAATGGTTCTTGATTTTCCTTGTATGGCAGATTTTTTACAGCTTATTGATGATAAAGGGAGAACACTATTTCTGACCCATGGGCATATATATGGGCCTGGCTTGCATGGAAGTGCTGATAATCTTCCAACGCTTCCGAATAGCTCAGTTGTTTGTTATGGGCATACTCATGTAAAAGTTAATAAGCCATTCTATGCTGACGCAAATAGGGAAATGCTTGCGCATATAAATAATGGCGAAAGCAAGGGAGTCGCAAAGGAAGTTGCTAGCGAACAATCAACAAATAACTGTGAGCAAATAGATAAGTCTAAAGACGCAAACTTATGGTTGTTTAATCCCGGAAGTTTGTCGCTTCCAAAAGATGGATCACACAGCTATGGCATATATGACGGCGAACTACCTATAGAAGAAGCATTCAGGCATGTAGTAATAGGTGAGTGCTAAGGATTTGCCGAAATATGGTCAAATCTTGAAGATGCAAATTAAGTACTAGTTATAAGAAAATACACTGCTAATATGTACAAACACTCTTTCGAGAGAAGAAGTTTTTAACAGACTTCTTTACTTCGTGTAAACGTTTAGAAATGCTTCGAAAAAGTTTTTGAACTTTATTGAAAAATTTTTAAAAAAAGTTGTTGACACGGGGTAGGCAGGAGAGTAAAGTATCTCCTTGCGCGAGCGGCACTGACGCAAGCGCGACAGAGTTTTGAAATTACTTCAAAACTCGATACAAGAACCTTCACAACTGGATACTGTGAATACTTTACTAAAGTAAGAATAAGTCAGATATAGATGATCCCGTCAATGGATCTAACCTAATCAAAAAGGCTCTGGATCAATTGATACAAACCAGATACATCAAACTCTAATACAAGATATCTTATATATCTTGTTTGTTTAAACGGAGAGTTTGATCCTGGCTCAGGATGAACGCTGGCGGCGTGCTTAACACATGCAAGTCGAACGAAGCACTTTATTTGATTTCCTTCGGGACTGATTATTTTGTGACTGAGTGGCGGACGGGTGAGTAACGCGTGGGTAACCTGCCTTGTACAGGGGGATAACAGTTGGAAACGGCTGCTAATACCGCATAAGCGCACAGCATCGCATGATGCAGTGTGAAAAACTCCGGTGGTATAAGATGGACCCGCGTTGGATTAGCTAGTTGGTGAGGTAACGGCCCACCAAGGCGACGATCCATAGCCGACCTGAGAGGGTGACCGGCCACATTGGGACTGAGACACGGCCCAAACTCCTACGGGAGGCAGCAGTGGGGAATATTGCACAATGGGGGAAACCCTGATGC